>Ga0209723_1001223_pt1 | contig 41639 bp, 55 predicted proteins | sample BiotimSIPDNA_2_FD_185750 | JGI IMG/M metagenome (GOLD analysis project Ga0209723, IMG submission 185750) | Anaerobic biogas reactor microbial communites from Washington, USA - Biogas_R2 time_0 SIP DNA (SPAdes) (version 2) | ecosystem: Engineered > Bioreactor > Anaerobic > Unclassified | place... | reverse complement strand
AGCAAAACTGGCTACCAGAAAAGCGTATGGCTTTAAGAGCTTCAAAACGCTGGAATTGGCCTTGTATCACAATCTTGGTGCATTACCGGAACCGGTTGAAACCCACAAATTTTTTTGAAGAGGCAAGTTTTTTAAGCCGCTTGATTTCTTTTTTCGACCATCGTTTGCCCTTTTGAGGCGGGGCATGTTTTCTCCAGTTTTTTTTGATACCCAACTTACCCGCGTGATCTCCGATAGCCCATTTTGTTCGACCAAAGCGATCTACCAATTCGTGGTTAAAACCGCCCGGATACAACTGTTTTAGCAAATCTTCTTCTTCCGGGGTCCACTTCTTACGATGCCGGGTCAGTTCCCACGTTTTTTTCTCTTGTTTTTTCCTCATGGTTATTCTCCTGCGATTTCACCGTATTATATAGAATTTGAGCTGGACGACAACTTGTTTTGCAGCTCAAATATTAAAGATCAGGTCAAAATAATTGGTAATTGGGCATTTGTTGCATCTGTCCATAATACCGACATGTCATTAAGAAGCAGGCCAAAGAGCACAACTACAGCAAGCCGCAGTTGCGGCGCCCGGCAAGCCGAATCGAAGCAGATTCTCGACAAAATCTGCACCAATTTAGTACTCTGAAGAGATCAGGTCCTGCTCAAGAGTCCAATCGGCAAAGCGATTGACTATGCCCTGAACCAGTGGGATGCCTTGTTGCGGTAATAATCCGCCTGTGGAGCAAGGAAGGAGGAAAAGTAGTCAGTGCGACTACCCAGGGCTATCTCCACAGGCGGGAGAAGGAGTTAAGTGGAGTATATCTAAAACAAACCGGATGTCAACTCTGTTTTTTTGCCTCCCGCTGCATCGCCCGATATTCCGAATCCAGCAGTTTGGCCATCCCTTCCTGACAGGTTTTCTGGTCTTTTTTCATCGGTTCCAGCAGTGCCGGCAGGTGGTCGCTGGGGCCAAGGGCTTCCAGTTGTTTGATCGCTCGGGTGACGACGTCGCAGCGTTCCTTAAACTGCGCATATTTTTGCGCTTTGGCCGGATGCGTCAGGACGCGTTTGAGGGTCGCTTTATAGTCCTTGTTTGAGAGCGGAATACATTGGTACGCCATGTTTTTTCCTGGAAAAAAGTCATCGTACATCGCTTTGATTTCTTAACTGACGAAACGATAACCGGTTACGTGCAAGAAGTCAACGTGTCGTCGCTTGGCGTCGATGGGTTTGACTGTAACCTGTTGTCTTTAACGGAGTTGGTGATTGGTCGCCGGGCAGGCTGTTCGCGGGCGATGGAACGTTTTTCCAAACGCGAATGTTTTGAAAAAATTCTTAACACTCCTAAGCTCAATGGTGTTTGATATTTACAAAACAACTCACAGGTTCTCCACAGCGGCGCCCCGAAAAAGTGTTTGTTCGGGTTCTGTTTGGGGGGTATAGTCTGTGTATCGGCACGCCGTGAACCAAACGAAGGATTGTCCGGAAACCGCGGAGTGCCGATCATTTGTTCTGCAGCAATGGAGATGAAGATGCGAGCGTCCGAGGAGCGGCTGGTCAGTAAAAAAAAGGTCAATATCCATGATAAAAAGAAGCACCAACACCCCCCACATCCGGAAGGTGGAACGCCCGTCTCCTTGGGCGAGCGGCTGCGGCGATGGGCGCAGGACCATCAATGGTATCAGCTGGGGCATATCCGAAATGCCCTTGCGCTGAAGCGTGCCTTTTCAAAACCCATTGCCGAAGCCGTCGATGGGTTTTTATCCCAAGGTCTGATCAAGCTGGCATTTCAAGCAAAGTCTGATTTTGATGGCTTGACGGAACGGGTCAAGCGTTTTGATGAACGATGCCGTCAAGGGTGTGAAGACGAAGACCAACTGCATATGTGTGAACATCTGCGCGAACAGATTCATGCGGCGATTGATGACCTGGCGGCGCGGTTGGACAATCGCGAGCTGAATAACGATTGCCCGGACATGCCCTCTGCTTCACCTGCGGTGCCCTTCAATTCTGACCGTTGGATGACGTTTGGTCAAGCGGCCCAAATCCTGGCTGTCAGCAAAGCGACGATTTCAAACTGGACGACCAAGGGACGTATCCGGGACAACAACGTAAAAGGGCAACGACGCCGCGTTCTCAAGGCCGATGTTCTTGTGGTCAAACATCACATTGAAATGGCCGACTTGGTACACGACGCAGTCGAACTTAGAGAAGAGGCTCAACACATCGCAAGGCGACATTGATTGCCGTTTAAACCGTTTAATGGACGTCGTTTTATCCTGTAAAAACAGATAACGCCCCCTCAATCAATGAGTTACAGCCACCGGTGCCAGATGGAGCCGGTGGTTTTTTCATGCATTAAAGAACCTGATATAAACGGCCGTTTAACCCGTTTACGTTTGAAATTGCAGTCTTCTGACTCTCTGTTCTGCTGTAAGGTGTTGTCAGGCATCGTGATAAGTTGGTTTGCCCCGGTTTTTATCTTTGATGTCAAAGTGAACAGTTTTCAAAACTGTTCAACAACTGTTCAGCACCAACAAAAAATAAAAAAAATATCCTCTTAACAATCCCTAATAGCCGTTCAATTTCCAGGCTTTTGGATTAGCAATTTATAATCAGGTCAATTCCAACCGTTTAACGGCCGTTCAACCCAAAAATCACTCTCTACAATCCCCCGCATGATGACGACTTCAAACACAACCTTCGATTCAACCGCCCACGGCATCGATGTGCTGGACAACATTGAGTCTTTGGTCACGCTGGCTCAGGCGGCCAAATTGCTGCCCAAGGTCGGCGACAACCCTATCCACACCTCGACGTTGTGGCGCTGGTGCAAAAAGGGACTGCGGGGCGTCCATCTGGAATACGGCCGGATGGGTCGGTCCATTGTCACCACGCCGGAGGCCCTGGGCCGGTTTTTTGTCGCTTTGGCGAAGCAGGAGACCACCCCCCTGCCCCCTGCCGTTTCCAGACGACGCCGCGTGCGCCCACGCACCAGCGATCAGAGACGTCGAGAGATTGAACAAGCCAATGCCATATTAATCAAGGCGGGTATTTTAACGCCCCATGCGGCCTGCCCCTCTGACAACACTATTAAGAAAGGACAAAAATGAGACCTTCCACCCCCCCATTAAAACCCCCTCTTCGGACGCCACACGAAAGCCCGGCCCGTGTCCGCCAACGTCAAGCCCGTCTCCTGCTGCGGCAGGTGGATATCCTCCTCAAGGAAAAAGGCATCGCCGCGGCTACCACGGCATTGATGGAGGTGCGGCTCAAGACGCCGCTCAATACCACTATCCGGCAATGGCTGTCGGATTATCGGGACATGCTGGACGCCTGGCAGGCCGGGCTGATGCCGGAAATTGTCCGGGAGTTTTTTGCGTTTGGCTATCGCCGCGCCCGCGCGACGGCCTATCGGCTCAATCAGAACGTCTCGCATCATCGTCAGATGGCGTTGTATCTGACCTGTTTGCGGGTGCTCGAACAGATGGATGAGCGGTTTCAGCGTTCGATTGCGGACGTTGTAGAAATTCTGCCCGAATCCTCGCCGCAGGTGACCTCGCTGTCCGAGGTCAGCCGCGAGACAATCGAAAACGGAACAAAATACTAACCCACCCATTTTTTGAAAGGTACAATCGTATGACGGAACTGAACAAAATCCACACGGGCAAACGTCCGGCCCCGCCGCGCTTGATGCTGTATGGCACCGAAGGCATCGGCAAGAGTACCTATGCAGCGCAGGCTCCCCATGCCATTTTCATCCCGACCGAGGACGGGCTGGGTGAAATCGACTGCGCTGCGTTTCCGGTGGCCAAGAGCCTGCCGGCGGTTGAAACGTACCTGACGGCCCTGGCCAAAGAGCCGCACGACTATCAGACGGTGGTGATTGACAGCCTGGACTGGCTGGAGCAGTTGATTTGGGATGACCTGTGCCGCTTATCCAATGCGGCCTCGATTGAAAAGGTCGACGGCGGGTTTGGCAAAGGCTACATCGCAGCGCTGCGGTTCTGGCGGCAGATTCTCGACGCGCTCGATACGCTGCATAAACAGCGTAACATGGCGGTCATTTTGATTGCCCACGCCAAGGTTGAGCGGTTTGAAGACCCGGAGTCCAGTTCCTATGACCGCTATACGCCGCGGCTGAATAAGCACGCCAACGCCATCCTCACCGAATGGGCCGACGCGGTGTTGTTTGCCACCCGCAAGTTCCGCACCGAAAGTGAGGAGCTTGGATTTGGCCGGGAGCGGACGATTGCCGTCGGCGTCGGCAAGGACGGCGGCGAGCGCATCCTCCGCACGGTCGGCGGGCCGGCCTGCATCGCCAAAAATCGCTACAACCTGCCGTATGAACTGCCTTTATGCTGGGGCGACTTTGTCGGCGCCCTGACCCACCCACAACCCACTGAACAACAGGAGTAAGCCCCATGGTCCACCTCAACAATTTTGATGCAAACAAAGTCGAACCGGCCGCTGATTTTGATCCGATTCCGGCGGGTCAATATGTCGCCGTCATCACCGACAGCCAGATGAAACCGACCAAAAACGGGACGGGCGAATATTTGGAACTGACGTTTCAGGTCATCGAAGGCGACTATAAGAATCGCCTGCTGTGGGCACGGCTGTGCCTCAACCACAGCAAGGAGATCACCGCCAAGATTGCCCGCGGCCATCTTGCGGCAATTTGCAGGGCCGTTGGCGTCCTGACGCCGCGGGACAGCGCCGAATTGCACAATCTACCCTTGGTGGTCAAGGTGACACTGAAAAAGCGCACCGATACCGGGGAGCTGACCAACGAGATCAAGGCGTTTTCAGCGCGTGAAAACCGCACCGCGGCCGTGGCCGGCACCACCCGCACCACAGCCCCCTGGAGGCGCTAATGAACTGCAAGCGAAAAGGCACACGACTGGAACATAAGACCCTTGCGATGCTTAAGGCCGCCGGATACCTCTGTATCCGGTCGGCCGCCTCGTTGGGACCGTTTGACATTATTGCCATCAACCCGCTGGGATTGCGATGCATTCAGGTTAAAGCCAACGGCTGGCCTCGGCCGGACGAGCGCGAGAGTTTGCGCAACGCCGCCCGCGGTATGCCGCCGAATGCCTTTGTCGAGGTCTGGCGGTGGGATGACGGCGCACGCAAGCCTCTCATTAAAGCGGTGGACGAATTGGGCGTTTAACATCTTTCAAAAAGGATAATTCTGATGCAGACACAGGATTTACCACTGTCACAACTGCGCATCGATGGCGGCACCCAGCCGCGCGTTGCGATCAATGAAGAGGCGGTCTCCGACTATGCCGAGCGCCTGCGTGAGAGCGTCGTGCTGCCGCCGGTAGCGGCGTTTTTTGACGGGGTTGTCTATTGGCTGGCCGATGGATTCCACCGTTACCACGCCCATCGTCGGGCCGGCCGCGAGGCGATTGCGGTCGATGTCCACGACGGCGGGTTGCGGGAGGCCATCCTGTACTCGGTCGGGGCCAATACCGAGCACGGCCTGCGGCGTACCCATGAGGACAAACGCAAGGCCGTCGAGACACTGTTGACCCACGAGATTGCCTCACGAGATGAGAATGGAAACCCGTGGAGTGACAGTGATATTGCTCGACAATGTCATGTTCATCATACAACCGTTGGGCGCATCCGCAAGGACCATACTTGTGCAATGCACAAGTATGAAAATGAAAAACGAGCGTTCACCCATCCCAAAACAGGAAAACCCACTGTCATGAATACCGCCAAGATCGGCCGTTCCTTCCCAAAACGTGCGACTTCCAAAGGCTCGCCATCCCGACCGGACGCATCAGGAGATTGCCTGACCATCGACATCCCCCGACATCCCAAGTCCGCCGCCCGGACACTGCTCAGTCTATTCGGCAAAACAGTCGCCACGGAGATTGCCGAACATGTCCTGCTGATAGTCAATGACCCTCAAGCGGCACAATCGCAAGGTTAACCTGTTATGTGATTGATTGATAATGCAATTACGACCCTATCAACAAGACGCCGTCAACGCGGTGTATGATTACCTCCGGCATCGGGAGGGCAACCCGTGTATTGTCCTGCCCACCGCGGCCGGCAAGACCCCCGTCCTATCAACACTGTGCAGCGATGCAGTCAATGTGTGGGAGGGACGTGTGTTGGTCTTGGCACATGTCAAGGAACTCTTGGAACAGACGGCCGGGACACTGGCTCAAATTGCTCCCGATTTGGATATCGGGGTGTTTTCGGCGGGATTAAATCGGAGGGATACCGACCACAGTGTGATTGTGGCGGGTATTCAGTCCGTCTATAAGCGGGCGTGTGATTTGGGCGAGTTTGACTTGATTCTCATCGACGAGGTCCATTCTCTGCCGCCGGATGGCGAGGGGCGCTATCGGTCATTTCTCAAAGACGCGATGAGGGTCAATCCCAACGTCCGATTGATTGGCTTAACGGCGACGCCATACCGAATGACGACGGGCGTGATCTGCGGCCCCGATAATCTGCTCAACGACATCTGCTATGAAATCGGGGTGCGGGAACTCATTGTCCAAGGCTACTTGTGTCCCTTAAAGAGCAAGGCCGGAAAACAGAAGGCCGATACATCGGGCCTGCATCTGCGGGGGGGCGAGTTTGTCGCCGAGGAAGTGGAAAAGCTGATGGACGATGACCGCCTGGTCTCGTCGGCGTGTTCGGAAATTATCGAGCACACGACCAGCCGCCAGAGTGTGCTGATCTTTGCCGCCGGCGTCGGCCATGCCCGACATATCCAGAACATCCTTCAGCAGCGCAGCGGCTGCGAGGTCGGGCTGGTTGCCGGCGATACACCCACTGCCGAACGTGCAGAGATTCTGTCGCGCTTTAAGCGGGAAGCGATCAAGGCGGACCTGTTCGGGAACGTCAAGCCGCCGCTGAAATATCTGGTCAATGTCAATGTGCTGACGACCGGATTCGATGCGCCCAATATCGATTGTGTTGTCCTGCTGCGGCCGACCAACTCGCCGGGACTTTTCTACCAGTGCTGTGGGAGGGGATTCCGGCTGCATCCCTCGAAAACGGATTGCCTTGTTTTAGACTTCGGCGGCAATATCCTCCGTCACGGCCCGGTGGACGCCCTTCAAATCAAAGACCGAGACGCAGGCAATGGCCAGAAGGAGCCGCCGGCCAAAGAATGCCCTGAATGTCACAGCGTCATCCATGCCGCTTATACGGTCTGTCCGGACTGTGGGTTTGAATTCCCACCGCCTCAGTGGCAAAAGCACGAGGATAAGGCGTCCACGGCCGGAGTGCTGTCCGGCCAGGTCGAGGACACCGAGTACGATGTTTATGACACACGCTGCAGCTACTATACCAAACGCAATGCCGAACCCGGTACACCGCCCACGCTGCGGGTCGAATATGAGTTGGGGTTTGACCGCTGGCAATCCGAGTGGATTTGTTTTGAGCATAGCGGCTATGCCCGCGCCAAGGCCGTGGCGTGGTGGACAGCCCGCAGCGCCGAACCCGTCCCGGAGACCGTCGAGCAGGCGCTGGCGCTGATCGACGCCGGGGCGTTGGCCGAGACCAAGGCAATCACCGTCCGCAGCATCAGCGGCGAAAAGTTTGACCGGATCATCAACCATACTCTCGGCCCCAAGCCGCCGCTGCTGGACGGTTCGGATGAACGGGATGATGGCAACTTACCCGAATACCAATTTATTGATGATAGTGATATCCCATTTTGAGGAGATTCTTTCAATGACAACCTTTTACAAAGGCGCTTTTCACAACTGTTCATGGTGCAACGGACGCGGGTGCAACCAGTGTCACCTGGAACGCCAAAAGTTCGAGGCGCAACCGCCCCAACCGCTGTTTAGCGCCGACGTCAACGACCCCGGCGATATGGAACTGCTCAAAGAGGGCTTCGGGCGCGAGGCGCTGGAGCACGCCTTCGGCCCCGACGGCGGCGGGATGCGGGAAATCGAAGAGGCCGCAGCGATTGCATCGTTAAAGCAGATCCTGCGAAAGCAGCACCCGTAATTACAAACGCCCAATTGATGTTACGCGCAATGATTGAATACGCCAAGCACTATCTCAACGCCGGACTGTCCGTTCTGCCAGCCAACCCGCAGCTCAAATACGCGGCTTTGCAGCACTGGAAGCCCTTTCAGCACCGTCTGCCCACCGACGCAGAGGTGCGCGCGTGGTTTGGCAACGGCCATACGGGTGTGTGCATCGTCGCCGGAGCGGTGTCGGGCAATCTGGAGATGATGGATTTTGACCTTGAGGCCGAGCTGTTTGAGCCGTGGTGTGATCGCATTAAGCAGGCCGACCCGAACCTTCTGGACCGGCTGGTCATTGAGACATCCCAATCCGGCGGTCGGCACGTGATCTATCGCTGCGATTCGGATGTCAGCGGCAATCTCAAACTGGCCCAGCGCAAAGTCTGCGTTCCCAGCGGCGATGAAATCATCATCGGCAGCAAATCCCACAAGCCACGCAAGGATAAAGACGGGCAATGGCACGTCGTTTTAACCCTCATCGAGACCCGAGGTCAAGGCGGACTGTTTCTCTGTGCTCCAACGCCGGGCTATACACTTCTGCAGGGCGAATTAACGTCGCTGCCAACGCTGACCACTGACCAGCGAGAATTATTACTCGAAGCGGCTTGGTCGCTCACCGAGCTGATTCCCGACCCGGTCGAAGTGCCGCAGGGCACTGCGTCCTCCGCCCTGCGGCCCGGGGACGATTACAACGCACGGGGGGATATCCGCCCCCTGTTGCAAGCACACGGCTGGACGTGCGTCAAGGGCGGTGACAACGAATACTGGCGGCGTCCGGGCAAAACCCTCGGCTGGTCGGCCACGCTCAAGGACGGCGTCTTTTTTGTCTGGAGCAGCAATGCCTACCCCTTCGAACCTGAAAAACCCTATTCGGCGTTCAGTGTGTATAGCCATCTGGAACATCACGGCGATTTCAGCGCCGCAGCGGCCGAATTGGCCAAGCAGGGGTTTGGCGAAAACGCCGCCCCCACCCCAGCGGCCGATGTGAATTTGTCGGCGCTGCTGCCGGCATCTGATACTATCGCCGATGAGGAGGACGACGAGCCGGTCTCGCTGACCGAGCTGATTGCCAATTTTCAAGGGCTTAATACCCCGATTATCCACGGTCTTTTGCGCGAAGGCGAGACCATGAACATCATTGCCTCGCCGAAGGTCGGCAAGTCCTGGATGGTCGATTTACTGGCCATCTCGCTGGCCTCCGGCCTGGACTGGCTGGGATACAAGATCGACACCGGTCGGGTGCTGCTGATTGATAATGAGCTGCATATCAATACCACCACCTACCGGATGATACAGGTGGCAAAAGCCCTGGGCATGAAAACGCCGCTGTTTAGCGGTCATATTGATGTCAAATCGCTGCGCGGCAAGCTCAAAGACCTGCACCGGCTGGCCAACACCTTTACCAAACTGAAACCCGGCCGGTATAAGGTCATCGTCATTGATGCGTTCTACCGCACCCTGCCGCTGGGCGTGGATGAAAACGATAACGGTGCGATTGCCAATCTGTACAACCTGCTGGACCTGCATGCCGCCCGCCTGAAATGCGCGTTTGTTCTGATTCATCACGCCAGCAAGGGCAACCAGTCCAACAAGAGCGTCACCGATGTCGGGGCAGGCGCCGGCAGCCAGTCACGAGCGGTCGATACGCATCTGGTCATCCGTCCCCATCAGGACAAAGATACCTTTGTCGTCGACGCTGCTGTGCGTTCCTGGGCACCGATTGAGCCATTTGTCATTCGCAAGCAGCATCCGCTGTTTGTCATCGACCCGAAGGCTGATCCTGAAGACCTACAAGGCGTCGAGAAAAAACGCGAACCGAAGACGAAACTGACGCTTCAGGACTTTGTCGACACCTGCGTCGGTGCGTATGACCCGTGTTCAGCGCGGATGATCGCCTATCAGGCCGAGCAACTCTACGACCTGACCGAATACAAAACCAAGGAGATGCTTGAGGCCGCACAGGAACGCAAACTGCTTGTCCGCATGAAGATTGGCTCAAAAATGAAATACATCAAAAATCGTGACGGCTTTGGCAACGAAAAAGGACAGTGGGCCGCGGCGTTATTGATTCATAACCCGACTTTGGATGTGCAGGAAATCGCCGACCAAGTCGGCGTTTCACGCCAGTATGTCTATCAACTTCGCCAGCAGATTTTGTGTCAACAAACTGTCAACTGTGAAAAAGTTACTTGACAATCAGTTGACAAAAACGGACCCGCCAATAATTCGTAACCTGCTTAAAAACAAGAAGTTAAAAACAAGACAAGAGAGGTTTTAAATGAAACTAAAAAAAACGATTATTTTTCACTTTAGTTTCACGAGGGCAAAATTCGTAACGCCTTCAAATAAAAGACTTTATGCGTTTTTGAGTTGTCAACAAATGTGTCAACTAAAGTGACGTCCCCCTAAAGGGGGAGATGCGGGTCACCTGAAGTGACCCGCTCATCCCCCGGGAATTAGGGTCAGCGACAACGAAAACAACAACCCATTTTACGAAAGGAAAAAGATGAAAACGACACCACAGATTGCCTGTTACCACTGCCGGTTTTTTGCGGCCGCCGGCAACGGTCGGGTTGCTGATAACCCGACCTGCAACAAAGAACCCAATCGCCAAGGCGACAGCGGCTTTTGCCATCGCGCTGCGCCGCAGCACGGACGAGCGCTGGAACAGCCCAACGGCGACAGGGTTATCGGCTTTGCCGAGTGGCCAAAGGTGTTCACGCACGATTGGTGCGGCGAGTTTGAGCCGAGAACGGCATTTCACTGCCCCGATGGGTGCCCATGCAACCCTTCCTGTAGCCCAAAAATCAACGATTTGTGCAAAAATCAGCGACCAGAGCACAACTGATGTTGAAAAAAAACAACAAAACAGTGTTTTATTGTGAAATCAGTTCATCTATGGTTCCTTCCGGCACAATAAATCAGGTGATGTCGACGGGAGCAATCGCTTGTTTTGATAGAGTTTGTTTTACGCGGCGCAGAAACAAAAACCGCGTTATTGGCGTAAAAACGCACATTTTCACGATGCACCCGCTGGGCAACGACAATCACCGCCAGCGACGCCAAAATCCGCCCAGGTTCGCCCACCTGCGGCGATCCGGCAGCGGTCGGAGCGGTCGGACGGACGGGAAACGCGCCGCAACAGGGCGCAATACCTACGGCAGTGTTATGAACATTAACCCCATTTTTACTACTGGAGATTCATTATGAGCAAAAGCAAAGAGTATCAGATTGAACTGCGGGACATTGGCAGCATCCGTCCCTACGAGAAGAACCCCCGCCACAACGACGACGCGGTCGACGCGGTGGCCGCCAGCCTGAAGGAATTTGGCTGGCGACAGCCGATTGTGGTCGACGGCGACGGCGTCATTGTCTGCGGCCACACGCGGTACAAGGCGGCGCTGAAGCTGGGGCTGGCCAAGGTGCCCGTCCATGTCGCCCGCGACCTGACGCCGGAGCAGATACGCGGGTATCGCATCGCGGATAACCAAACATCCACGCTTTCCGATTGGGATTATGACATCCTGCCGATTGAGTTGTCGGAATTACAGGACGCCGGGTTTGACCTTGGCGTGCTGGCGTTCGACGAGGACGAGTTGGCCAAACTGCTCAAGGTCGAGCCGAACGAGGGATTGACCGACGACGATGCCGTGCCGGACCCCCCTGCCGAGCCGATCACCCAGCCCGGCGACCTGTGGCTCTTAGGCGCGTATTGGGAATGCGAAGATTGCGGCAAAAAATATGACTACGACGAGGGCAAGGCGATGGTCGATGCCGGGAAGGAGTGCGCCTGTGGGACAGCTTAAACTCAAATCACAGCATCGGATTCTGTGCGGTGATGCGACCAGCGCCGACGATGTCGAGCGGTTGATGGGCGGCCACGAGGCGGCACTGTGTTTTACCAGTCCGCCGTACAACGCTGGTGATAACTCGCTTGGCGGCAACAAGTCCAGGAAGGATTCGAAATATCTGCACGATGACGACGACAAGCCGCAGGATGAATATCGACAGTTCCTGGAAAAGTTCACGGCGATTGCCCTGAAGGTTTGCCGGACGGTGGCGGTCAACCTCCAATCCTTGGCGGGCAATAAGGTCGCCGTCCTGGAGTGGATGTATAACTTCCGGATGCACTTTGTGGATCGGATGGTTTGGTATAAAGGCGGCGGCCAACCGGCTATTGCAGCCAATGTGATGAACAGCCGGTTTGAAGACGTGTGGATTCTGTCGCCGGACAAGAATCCCAAACGGTGCATCCCGACCGGGCGGTTCCAGTCGACGGTGCCGAATGTTTACGAAGGGCGCGGCAATTCTGGCGAGAACACCGAGAAAGCCGTTCACGCGGCGACGATGCCGATGCATTTCGCGGTGCACTGCCTCCAGTCGTTTGACGGGACAGCGGGGATTGTCTTTGAGCCGTTCTGCGGTTCCGGCACGACGGTCATCGCTGCTGAAAAACTCGGTCGGCGGTGCTTTGCGATGGAACTGGACCCGACCTACTGCGATGTGGCGGTCAAACGATACGAAGATTTTTCAGGAAAAAAGGCGGTGCATTATGGGAAAGCTTAATCTGAAATCCGAACACCGGCTGTTGTGCGGCGACTCGACCAATGCCGCGGATGTGAAACGCTTAATGAATGGCGACAAAGCGGACTTGGTTATGACAGATCCCCCCTATAACGTAGCTTATCAAGGGGGTACCGATGAACAATTGACCATCCAGAATGACAATATGAGCGAGGCCGATTACATCGCGTTCATGGATGCATTCTTTACGCGGTACCGTGAAGCGGTCAAGGACACGGCCTCGCTGTACGTGTGCCACGCATCCCAATGGCAGCTCGAAACCGAAGCGTCGCTGCGGCGGGCGGGTTTTGAGGTTCGCAACCCCATCATCTGGGTCAAGAACTGCGGCGCGTTCGGCTTTGCGCGGTACAAATTTCAACATGAGCCGATCTTCTACTGCCATGTCAAGGACAAAAGCGACAAGTGGTACGGCGACCTGACGCAGACGACCGTCTGGCACGAAAAGAAACCCGCTGCCAACCGCTTACATCCGACCATGAAACCGGTCGAGATCGTCCAGCGGGCGCTGGTCAACAGTTCCAAACGCAGCGACATCGTTCTGGATTTGTTTATGGGGTCGGGGACGACGCTGATTGCGGCACAGACGTTGGAGCGGCGCTGCTACGGGATGGAGCTTGACCCCAAATACGCCGATGTCGTGGTGATGCGGTGGGAAGAGTTTACGGGCAAAAAGGCCGTGCGGATCAGTGACAAAACCCCGGACAATGCCGAGGTCTGTCAGAAGGTCGAGGTGTAGCGGTGGTGTTATTGCGTTCGCAATCCAAACTGCCCGCGTCCGACCTTCTCGAAGCGGGCGGCATCGCCCTTCTTTTTGATTTCGGTGCCGATGGCGGCGTGAAGCGTGTTGGCCGGGGTCTTTCCGCCCTGAGAGGGTTTCCAATAGCCCTCGGCCGTCATCGCGTCGATCATCTGCCTGCAGGTCAGCGCCCCTTTGGCCTCGGCCAGAACCTTGGCGGCCGCATCCAGCGCCGACAGCCGCTTGCCCTCTCGCGGCGCAGGTGCGTCCGTGGCCGTCGATGTCTTGGCCTTGGATTGTTTGTCCGCCTTGGGGTTGTGCAGACCTACGATGCGGTCGGCGCTCTTGATAACCAACGTCTTGTGGGTCGCCAAGGTTACCGCTTCAAAACCGCCGGTGGGGATGGGCTTGGTGATGCGCACCGCCGAGGTGGCTTTGCCGACCTTGATGTCATAGACACTTCCGATTTTGATGTTTTCGAGCTTCATTGTACTGTTCCTTTCCAAAAAAAATGTGGTTTCTTAACGTTTCTTTTTGCTGGGGTTGTACCGCCTTACGATGCGGTCGGCGCTGCGAATGCGGATGTCTTTGTCACCGGCCACCGTGATGGCGTCAAAGCCACCCTTGCCGTCTTGGGCGGGTTGCATAATCCGCACCACCGTGATGCGGTTGCCAATCTTAATGTCGTAAAATCCGCCAAGTTCAATGTTCTGTTCTTTCATGGGTCTGGTCCTTTGCGAAAAAAGTCAATCCATAAAATGTTGCAACAAACGGTAATAGTCGTGAACCATCGAATTGGTCCCGCGGCAGCCGTCCAGGCATTCCTGCAGAATCTCGGCCATCGAGAAGACGTCGCCCTCGTCATCGGCCTTGACCTGATGGGTGCGTTCGCCGTCGCAGCTGATGAGCTTAACGGTAATCATCGCCTGACCGGGAATGCGATGGATGGTTGCAAAATGCCTGGGCACATCGCCTTTTTTCATGTGTCCGGCCAGTTTCATCTCAATAATCTTCATGGGTCTGTTCCTTTCGGTTATGCGTTTTGGGTTTCGTTATCGAGTGCGGTGTCCTCGCGCAATTCTTCGAGCGCCTCGCGGAGCGTAGCCACCGAGCGGCCGGTCAAATGCGAAACCAATTCAAGGAGCTCGTGTCGCACATGCCGCATGTCCCCGACCTGTCCCCAATTCGGATTGTCCTGGGGCTTGGCCAATTCAGTCTCCATCAGGTTCATCAGGCTGTCAATGTCAAACCGGGCGTTGTCGTATGCATTTTTGATTTCGGTTTTGCTTGTCTTTCGCATCGTTTTATCCTTTCGTTTTGCGTTTGTTGCGTCTTCAATGTTCAATGCCATTACTGATCTATTCGCATATTCAGCGGTACATACCAAGTCAATTATTCTCTTATTTTCCGATTATTTGCAGTATTTTTTAAGATATTCGACCGTACCGGCCAATAACACCGGACATAACCGGCTGGCTTTAACGGCATCCGGCGGCCGTGGCGATATAGTTGTACAGGCGCTTGGGAATTTGGTCTTTGACAATCGTGTCCAGTTGCCAGACCAGCTCGCAAGCCGCCCGATAATGACCGGATTGGAGGGCATTGAAGATGTCCGTCAAATCCTTAACGTCCTCATCGTACCGGTTGGCGGTGTCAACGTCGGCCTTGTCAGCGGCATCCTGGCCTTGCTTTTGCCAATCCACAATGGCGATCAGGAACCGATTGAGGTCGGTTTTGAACGTGTTGTAAGGGGCATTGGTTTTCATACCGTTATCCTTTCGGAGGTGGGGGTTTTATTTGAGCAGCCCGGCATACAAGGTTCGGGCTTCTTTTCGGCATCGCAATTGAGCCTTCAACTCCGGCAGTCGAATGTCCATGTTGTAAATCACCCCTTCGCCGTAGGCATCGAATTGGGTCGCCATCTCGTCGTAGCGGCGTTTGAGGTCATTGAGCTCACTTTTGATGCGTTGGACCAGCCGGATAATCTCGTGCTCGTTGCCCAGGGCGCTCAAGATGTCCGAGCAGTCGTCCAGGCTGGTCGCCGCTTCCGTTTTGGTATGGGCCGACAGCGTTTTGATGTTTGCTTCGACGGTCTGGATTTCAATGTTCGTTTCCATGGGGTTTGTCCGTTCGGTTATGGGTTGACGGGAATGGTGACAATCGTTCCGTTGCGGTCATCCAGATATGCAAAACCGATACCGTTGTCCATCAACCGGTCGATGTCGTCTTCGCTGACCACGAGGTTTTGCCCGTTGAGGCGGACGGCGATGCCGTCGGTGGCGACGGCGTGTTCTATCGCTTCGTGTGCGGTTTTAAATTCGGTCACTTGGAATTTCATCGCCTGTCCTTTCGGTTATGCGTTGGGGTTCTCGACGCGCGTCTCTTCGAGCGTCTCGCTGATTTGGTCTTCGGAAAACCCGCTGATAAACGCCAGCGTGGAAATCAGGTCGCCGCGGACCTTCTGGAGTGTACCGATGCTGGACCAGTCCAGAACGGGGCGTTCTTTGGAAAGTTCGCATTCAAAAAAGCCCAGCAGGTTGGCAATGTCATTTTTGACCGTGTTGTATCGGGCGGCAATCTCTTGTGCGTTTCGTGTTTTCATCGTCTTGTCCTTTCGTTTTTTGCGTTTTCGATTTTCAATGTTCAACTTCATTACTGATCAGATCGCATATTTTTCAATCAAAGCCAAGGGCAATAATGGAATAATAATTGAATATTCGCAGTTTTTTTTAATTCTTCCGAGAGTACCGGCCAATAACACGAAGCTCGTATTGTCCAAAATTGCGGAGGTATGCGAATATCGCACCACGTCGCCCACGTTTGCGCCTGTTGAAAATGGCAGAGAATCCGGAGGGATGCTTGGTTCGATGCGAGATCGCCGCACACGCGCCAACGTGGGCGCTGGCGCATGGCCGTCGGGGATGGATGATTCCGGACTAAAGCGCCTTGATTTCAACACGATGTCCTCCTTTTTTGCCCACGCCGAAGGTATAGATAATTTTGCCCGGAGCATCGGCCGAGGCGCTGTGGAGCGTGCACCGCACCGTCAGCCGCCGGATACAGCCCGTGTAGTCCTTATGGCGGCTCACCCGCGGATACCGCAGGTCGGTCACCCAGTGGGTATTGCCCGCCATCACGCGGCGCACCCATCCCAGCGCCGAGTTGGCCCAGAACGGGTCGATGCCGTGGCTGACAAGATAATCTTTCAAATACGCCAGCTCGTCCTCTCGTGTGCGTTTGGGCTCCATCGTCCTATCCTTTCGTGTTTGAGGTTATTTCGGTCGGGGACGGTTCAGCATCGCCACGGTGGCATAATCGCCCCAGGGCAGTGCAACTCTACGCGGTCGGGGCGTTGGCTTAATCCCAGCCGCTCGGGCGGCCTTGGCGGTGAGGATGAAGGTCTTTTGACCGTCCTTGCGGAGCCAATACCCGTCTTTCCAGCCGACGATTTCATAGCCCAGCGATTCGTAATAAGCGATGATGGCAGCGTGTTTTTCGCTTCGTTTCATCGTTCTGTCCTCTCTGTATGGGGTTTGGGTTTACCGCAAGGTCAACACATCGCGACCGAAATAATCGTCCAGCCCGATGTTGACGGTGATCGCCTCTTCGGGCATCTCCATCTGATGGGCGTCGCAGAGCATATCCATCGCCTGCAGAATCAGCGCTGCGACATTCGGCTCTTCGGTCTCGGCCAGCAGATCGTTGAGTTTTTCGAGGGCGGTCGTTTTTGCGTTTTCGTCAATGCGTTTCATTGTTCTGTCCTTTCGGTTTTGCGATTTCGTTATCGTTTAATCTGGTGCGGCAGGAAATCGCAAAAGACCACCGCTTTTCCCTTGCCGCCAAACCGGAGGTTGTATTTGCCGTCGTGGTATCCCATCACTTTGCCCTGGGTGCCTTTGAATGGGCCTTTGGCAATCGTGACCGTCTGGTATAAATTGAAAAGCTTCATCGTTTTGTCCTTTCGTTTTGCATTGTCAATATTCACGTTCATTACTGATCTATTCGCATATATCGCGCAGGAAGCCAAGGCAAATAACTCATTATTCTTAAAGGTTTCGCAGTATTTTTTAATAAACGAAAGAGTGCTTACACATCACACTGGACAAGGAAGGTAAGCAATGGAAAAACCCCTTAAAATCACAGCGCTGACGCCGGAGGAACTGGTGTTATTGTTAAGCCGGGCAAGCCGCAAAGCGATATCCGGACAAGACGTACTGGCTATTGCCAGAACGGCCGGGATCGTCTCGGCGGCCGGGACGATAAATCTGATTGAATACACCGCGTTTTTAGCCAGAGAGGTTTCCGTTGGCGAAAATTAATCCCACCCAAATCAAGCCGGCCGAGCTGATACGGATACTCAACTCCGCTGGATTCGGCACGGTATTGACCGACAGCACACTGCGCCGACATCGCAACACGGCCGGTTACACCATCGGCGACGATAAGTCGGTGGATTTGTTGCGCTATGCGGCGTGGCTGATGCAGGCGTATCTGACGCCGCCGGAGCCGACCCGCACGTATGACCAGATGCGCGAGGCCGCACGTCAGCGCAATCTGGAATTGGCACGGGCCGGGCGGGACATCGGCGACATCCCGGACGTCGTCAATCCCGAACGCAGGGCGCACGCGATTTCGAGCTTTCGGTTTTTCTGCGAGCGGTATTTTCCGGATGTGTTCTACCTGCCGTGGTCGGATGACCATCTGAAGGTCATTGACAAGATTGAACAGGCGGTACTCAAGGGGGGATTGTTTGCGTTGGCCATGGCGCGCGGGAGCGGCAAAACCTCCATGATGCAGATGGCGTGTCTGTGGGCGGCATTGATTGGCGCAACGCCGTTTGTCTGTCTGATCGCCGCCTCGGCGGATCGGGCGCAGCATTTGCTGGAGACGTTGAAGGTCTGGCTGGAGACCAACGACCTATTGAACGAGGATTTTCCGGAGGTCACCTTCCCCATTCGGGCATTGGAGCGGATTACGCACCGCCAGCGGGGTCAGACGGTCAACGGCATCGCCACGCGGATCGAATGGCTCAACGATAAAATCGTGTTGCCGACGATTGCCGGCAGCGCCGCTTCGGGTGTGGTGATTTCGTGTTCGGGCATGAAAGGATCGGACATCCGCGGCCAAAACCACGCCCGCGCCGATGGCAAGGTGGTGCGTCCGCAGCTGGTGATGGTCGATGACCCCCAGACCACCGAGAGTGCCTGGAGCCCCTCCCAATCGCAGCGGCGTGAGGCCATTTTGGCCGGGGATGTCTTGGGTATGGCCGGGCCGGGCAAGAAGATTTCGGGGTTGATGGCCTGCACCGTCATTCGGCCCGGCGACATGGCGGACAATATCCTCGACCGCGAAAAACACCCCGAATGGCAAGGGGAGCGGACGAAGATGATCTATGCCTTCCCGACGAACGAAAAACTCTGGCAGCAGTATGCCGAAATCCGCGCCGATTCGCTGCGCAACGATGGCGACGGTTCGGTGGCGACCGAGTTCTACCGTCAACATCGTGAGGCGATGGATGCCGGGGCGATGGTCGCCTGGCCCCAGCGGCATAACCCCGATGAGATCAGCGCGATTCAGCACGCGATGAATCTCAAGTTCCGGGACGAAGAGGCGTTCTTTGCCGAATACCAAAACGAACCCATCCAGGAAAAAGAAGGCGAGGGGATGCTGACGGCCGATGAGATTGTCGAAAAGGTCAACGGCCATCCGCGCGGTACCGTTCCCCTGGGCTGTTCGACGCTGACGCTGTTTATCGACATCCAGCAAAAGGCCCTGTTCTGGATGCTGTGCGGCTGGGAGCCGGAGTTTACGGGCTATGTGGTGGACTATGGCGTCTGGCCGGAGCAGAAACGCTTGTATTTTACGCTGCGGGACATTCGCCGCACGCTTTCCGCTCAAAAGCCCGACGCCGGCCTGGAAGGCGCGATTTATCACGGCCTGGAAGCCCTCTGTGCCGAGCGGTTAGGTCGGATTTATCGGCGCGAGGACGGGATGGATATGCGGATTGCGCGCTGTCTGATCGACGCCAACTGGGGTCAATCGACCGATGTGGTGTATCAGTTCTGTCGGCAATCGCAATACGCCGGGATTGTCCTGCCGTCGCACGGCAAGTATGTCGGCGCATCGTCGATCCCGTTTGCCGATTACAAGCGGAAAAAAGGCGACCGGGTGGGGCTGCACTGGCGGATGCCCAATATCCTCGGCAAACGTCAGGTGCGGCATATTGTCATCGATACGAATTACTGGAAATCCTTTGTCCAGGCGCGCTTATCGGTGGCGATGGGCGACCCGGGGTGTCTGTCGCTGTTTGGCCGGGACCAAGCGACGCATCGGCTGCTGGCCGACCATCTGACGGCCGAGTACTGCATCCGCACGGCCGCTCGCGACCGGGTGGTCGATGAATGGAAGCTCAAGGCGCTAAGACCGGACAACCACTGGCTGGACGGCCTGGTCGGCTGTGCGGTCGCCGCCTCGATGGAAGGGATCAAACTGTTCGGCACACAAGGTGAAATCGTTCAACAGCGTAAACGTCTGAAACTGTCAGACTTGGCACGGAGGAAATAATGTCGAAAAAACTGGTCTTATCGGAATTGCAGCATGCCAGCGCCGTGGGTATTGTCTGCGGCGCGTGTGGGTGCCGGCACCTCTCTGTGTATCGAACAGTCAATCAGGAAAACAAAATTATTCGCTACCGCAAGTGTCGACACTGCGGAAAAACGATGACTTCGGTTGAGCGTGTGATTCGTAAATAATATTTTTACCAGATATAGCAACGGTGTCATAAACCCTACGTTTTTTCACTTGTCCTGCATCATTCGGCTGCGTATGATCGCGGGTGTAACATAACGCTCTTTTGAAAACTTGGGTTCTGCGGCGTCGGCTGATCCCCGACAATGCGGAGTAATGCAAAAAACAAGACGGCAGTGAGGTGCCTCACCATCTCGCTGCCGTCTTTTTTTGCGCCCAAAGAAGACGGTGAAGTATGGGTTTGGAAGACAACATTAACGAAGTCGCTCAAGGCCCGTCAAAGGCCAGCGGCGACGCCGGCTCGGTTGAGCAGCAAAATCTCAAGGACCTCATCGAGGCGGATAAGTATCTGGCCAATAAAGGCGCCTCACGGGGACGGGGTCTGGGGATTAAGCGGGTGCAGCTTATCCCGCCGGGAGCGGTTTGAATGGACAATGGACGAAGGACGATGGACGATTTTTACTTCGTCCATCGTCCATCGTCCATCGACAATATCTATGCGTTGGTTTAGACGAAAAAACAAGGTTTCGCGCGGCCCTAAAACGGTAACGCTGCGGGCGCGGTATGATGCGGCACAGCATACGACCGAATACGCCCGGTACTGGCAGCATGCGGATGGACTTAGCGCCCAGGCGGCGATGACGCCGGAGGTGCGGCGGACGCTGCGCAACCGCGCCCGCTACGAGGTAGCGAACAATTCGTATGCCTTCGGGATTGTCGAGACGCTGGCCGATTACCTCATCGGCACTGGCCCACGGCTTCAATTGCGATTGCCCGATACCGTCCAGTGCAACCGGGTCGAGCTGCAGTTTGAGCAATGGGCCGAGGCGGTGCGGCTGACCGACAAGCTCAAGACCATGCGCAGGTCGTATGCGATGGACGGCGAGGCATTTGCGATGCTGACCACCAATCCGGCCCTGGAGACGACGGTCAAGCTGGATTTTCAGTTGATCGAGGCCGACCGGGTGGAGACGCCCATTCAGTTGATGGGCGATGAGCGGATTAACGATGGCATTGAGTACGACGCCTACGGCAACCCGGCGTTTTACTACGTCCTCAAAGACCATCCGGGTGACATGGGCGGCGTCAGTCAGGACTATCTGCGGGTTCCGGCCAGTGCGATGGTGCACTGGTACAAACACCTGCGTCCCGGCCAGCGACGGGGGATTTGTGAATTGACGCCGGCGCTGAATCTGTTTGCCCAGCTGCGGCGGTATGCACTGGCGGTCCTGGCAGCGGCCGAGACCGCGGCTGAGTTTGCGATGGTGTTGTTTACCAAGACCCCGCCCGGCGGCGAGGCGGCCGAGTGCGAGCCGATGGACAAGGTCGAATTGGAACGCCGGATGGCGACGGTCTTGCCCGAAGGGTGGGAACTCAGTCAAGTTCGTCCCGAACAGCCGACGACGGCGTATCGCGATTTTGTCAAGCAGACGCTCTGTGAGATTTGCCGCTGCCTGTGTATGCCGTTCGGCATCGCGTTCGGTAACTTTGAAGGCTACAACTACGCGTCAGGCCGGCTGGATAATCAGGGCTTTTTCAAAAAGATCAAGAACGAGCAGGCCGATTTGTCGATTGCCGTACTGAATCCTGTGCTCAAGGCGTGGTTGTGGGAAGCGGCGCTGATTGAAGGATTCCTGCCGCAGGCGGTGCGCACGGTTCGGTCAGTCCCCCACGAGTGGTTCTTTGACGGGGTTGAGCACGTCGATCCGGTCAAAGAGGCCAACGCCCAGCGGATTCGGCTGGACTCCAATACCACCACACTGGCCGCCGAGTTTGCGCGTCAGGGCCGGGATTGGGAGACCGAGCTGCACCAACGCGCGAAGGAAAAACAACTGTTGACCCAACTGGGTCTGATGGATGAAACATTAACCCCCACCGTATTAGTCGAGGAAGATGACGATGAAGAATAGCGGCCAGCAACAGAAACAGTTTCGATTTGAGTGTCCCTTGACGATTGAGGCGGCGTCCGATGAAAAGGCCGTGCCGCGGTTCTCGATGGTCGCCTATACGGGCGGTCTGATGAAGGTTGAGGGTTTTTCGCATCCGGTCGTGGTGGACCTGGAAGGCTTGTCCATCGACCGTCAGAACATTCCCGCCCGATTGGACCACCAACCCAAACAGGGCGTCGGCCATACCGACCGGGTGGTGATTGAGAACGGTCAGATTTTGGCCGACGGCCTGATCTCCCGCGACACCAGCTGGGCGCGGGATGTGGCCAAGAGCGGCAGCCGGGGCTTTCCCTGGCAGGCCAGTATCGGGGCCGACATCCTGGAGGCCGAGTTTATTCCCAATGGTTCAACGGTTCACGTCAACGGTCGTTCGTTTGACGGTCCCGTCTATGTGATTCGTCAATCGATTCTTAAGGAGATTAGTTTCGTGGATAACGCAGCAGACTCCCAAACGACCGCGACGGTCGCCGCCGGTCAGGCCACGCCTGAAAAACAAGACACGCCACTCACTTCAGACAAGGACTCTTCGATGCATGAAGACAAAACAACCCCCGCCGCGTCGGTCGCACAGGAAAAGCCGAAGACCGACACCCCGAACAACTTCCAGGCCGCTGCTCCGGTCGTGGATGACCCTGTGCTTGCGATGCGTCAGCGGATGGTGGATGAGACCCGACGTATCCAGGCGATTCAGACAATCTGTTCCGGCCAGCACGCCGATATCGAGGCCAAGGCCATCAGCGAGGGCTGGGACGCGACGCGCTGCGAATTGGAAGTCTTGCGGGCCTCACGTCCGTCGGCCCCGGCAGCGAAAGTCACTCGTCAGCCCGGCGATCCGAAGGTCTATGAGGCCGTCGCCTTGATGGCCGCCGGTGTGCAGGATCATCGGATGCAGGCGATGTATGAGGCCGCGACGCTGGACGCCGCCGACCGGCTGCGGGGGATCGGCATTCAGGAATACTGCGAGCGGATTTCGGGGGCGGCCCACTTCCCGCGGTTTCGACGCGACGCCTCCGGCTGGCTGCAGGCGGCGTTCTCGACCCTGTCGCTGCCGGGCATCCTCTCTAACGTCGCCAACAAGATGCTGCTCGAAGGCTACACCTATATCGAGGACGCCTGGCGCAAAATCTGTAAGATTGCCACGGTCAACGATTTCAAAGAGCACAGCCGCTACCGGATGACGGGCAGCTTTACCTTTGAAAAAGTCGGCGCTGACGGCGAGATCAAGCACGGCAAGCTCGATGAGCTGCCCTACGGCCAGAAGGCCGATACGCACGGGATTATGTTTGCCCTGACCCGTCAGATGATTATCAACGATGACCTGGGCGCCTTTACGGATATCCCGCGTCAGATCGGCATGGGCGCGGCCGAGGCGATTGCCGATGCGGTGTGGGGGCTGCTGCTCTCCAATCCCAACAGCTTCTTCTCGTCCGAGCATAAGAACTACAAGGAAGGCGCTGATACGGTACTGAGCGTCGACGGCCTGACGCTGGCCGAGGTGACCTTCAGCGAACAGACCAAGCCCACCGGTCGCCCCCTGGGTGTAGATGCCTCCATCCTGCTGGTACCGACGGCGCTGAAGGTCGCGGCGCAGATGCTGATGACCTCGCTGCTCTTGAACGAGACGACCACGACCAACAAGGGCAAACCGGCCAACAATCCGCATGCGGGCAAGTTCGAGGTCGTCTCCAGTGCGTATCTGGCCAACCCGTCGTTTGCCGGGGCCAGCAACAAGGCGTGGTATCTGTTGGCCGACCCGAATCGGCTGCCGGCCATCGAGGTGGCGTTCCTCAACGGGGTGGATCGCCCCACCGTCGAAAAGACCGACGCCGATTTCAACACACTGGGTATTCAGTTCCGCGGGTATATCGATTTTGGTGTTCGCGAGCAGGATCACCGCGCGGCCTTGCTCATGAAAGGCCAGGCGTAAACAGCGGATCAGGTCATTCGTAATGTGACCACATCCGCAACACCTTGACGCGATGTTCTTCGGTCAAGACCTGATAGACCAGACGATGCTGAATGTTGATCCTGCGAGAATACAGCCCCGTCAAATTGCCAAGCAGTTTTTCATACGGCGGATAGGGCGCAAACGGGTCTTCTTCGATCAGTGCCAAAAGTTTTCTCACTTTTGGGGCTAATCCGGCAGCGACGATGTTATCGGCATCTTTGACGGCGGCTTTGGTCAGGATGACTTCGTATCGGGCCATGCAAACTCCGAAAGCGGGGTGCATTCGTCAGGCGGCGTCTGACGGCCTTCAAGCAAGCTCTGGGTCATACCCGGCACGGATTGAAGGTAAAGCGTCTCCTGAATGGCGGCGTAGTCTTCCTCCGAGATCAGGATGCCTGCCCCATGCTTGCCGGTAATGCAGATGGGCTCGTGGGACTCCTGAACCTGGCTAAGGAGCTTATAAAGCTGTTTTCGAGCGTTTGTGGCGGTAATGGTCGTCATAAGACCTGTCCTACAGTTAGGGTTACAATTTCTTATTAACCGTACGCTATAGCGTACATAAAGTTCGCTTATAAGTCAACTAAAATCCCTTGTTTAAGGAAAAAATGATGGCAACAGCACAATTTATTCACAACGGTGATTCGATTGATTACACCCCCGGTGCAGCAGTTGCTGCCGGCGACGTGGTGGTTCAGGGCGACCTGATCGCCATCGCCAAGCTGGACATCGCAGTCGGTCAACGGGGCGCTTTGGCAACCGTGGGCGTCTTTGACGTTCCCAAGGCCACCGGCGGCGGCACCGACATCGCCGCCGGCGCTAAGCTGTGGTGGAACGCATCCGACAGCCGTGTCGAAAAGGTCGTGGGCGACCCGGCCCGTCCCTATCTGGGCAAGGCCGTACGCGCGGCCGCAACGACCGATGCAACCGTGCGGGTACGGCTGGAACAATAGTATAAATGGACGATGGACAAAGGAATAAAACGTCCTTCGTCAATTGTCAATTCATGGATATGACCAACTTACTGAACCATGGCTTGGATTGGCTGGAGCAGAACCTTTTGAGGTTTTGTTCCAGTCCGGTCACGTATCGGCGCGATGCACAGACGCAGACCTGCAATGCGGTCTTTGGCAAAACCGACTATCAGGTCAGCGGCGAGTCCGGCGTCGAGGTGGGCGCATTTCTCTGGGATTTTCTCATCGACGCCGAATCGCTTGGACTATCGCCGGAGGTCGGCGACATCGTTGTGGTTAACGGAAAACAGTTTGAAGTGATGAAGCTATCCGGTCAGGGCTGCTGGCGCTGGACGGGACCGAATCAAAAGACCTATCGGATTCACACCAAGCAAGTATAAATCCGAAATGCGAAGCACGAAATCCGAAACAAATTCAAAATCCGAATGTCAAAAATTCTAATTTAACCACCGAGGACGCTGAGGAAACCGAAGTTTTTAATCTATTTATCAGTATCAGTGTTCTCGGTGTCCTCGGCGGTTCCCTTGTTTTTAGTGTTTCGTATTTCGATATTCGTGCTTCGAATTTATTTCTAAAGGAAGTAACAGTGACCTGTAAGAATGACCAATATGAAACTGTCTGCAAGGACGAGTTTTCGGAACTGCACACGAAGCTCGACGTTATCGACGTCGCCTTGCGCGGAAACGGCAAGCCGGGGATTCAGATTAGACTCGACCGGCTGGAGCAGGACCGCATCAGCCGCAGCAAGGTGACGTGGTTTATCCTCGGCGCACTGACCACCGTCGCCGGGTCGATTGTATCGGCGTGGATTCGGGGGCTGCTATGAAAATCGCCATTGATCTTGCCGATGCGATTGTCGCCGCCCTGAAGACCGGCGCCTTTTCGGAACCTTTGACGGTCCATCGCCGCGTCCTGCCCGAATATGAGTTGGCGGAACTGAAGAGCCTGACGATCACCGTGGTGCCCAAGTCGGTTCAGATTGCCAATGTGACGCGCCAATCCACCAGTTTTGAGGTGGCCATTGATATCGGGATTCAGCAGAAGATTGGTAAAGACATCGATGACGAGGTGCTGCGGCTTTCCGGGATTGTATCTGAAATCGTCACGTTTCTGAATCGACGTTCGTTACCGACGCTCAAGGCACAGTTTAAAACAATCGCCAACGAGCCGGTCTATGCCCCGGAGATGCTCAGTGAAAAACGCCTGTTTTTATCCGTCCTTACCGTGACCTATACCGTGATGGAATCCTAAATGGAGTTGCTGAAAACAAAATCCGAGCTGGAGGTCGAAAAGACCGACACAGAGTCCAAGCTCGCCGTCTTGCGGACCAAAGACGGTGCCGAGGTGTTTTTGTCCGACACCCGAAAAGCCCTGCAAGCCTGCATCAAGTCCGCCCCGAAACAGCCGGTCAGACCCGGTCACATCTCGATGACCGAACTGCTTGAGCTTCAATTGGAGCGGATCGAGCAATTCCCCGCACTGGTTATCCGGGAGGAACTGTCAAAACTCAAACGGAATGCCCTGGACTGTACGGCCCAAATCAAGGCGATGGATAAGGCTGAGAAAGAGCCTGTCATACCGGTTGACCCCCTCGAAAAGGAGCGGGCGTAATGGCACTTCCTTCGAAGTTTCACATCCAAGGGCTTCTCCCGTCGTTCTTGAACGGTTATTTCGAGGGCGGTTACGGGTACTACTATTCCCTCGCTAACGGGGCCGTTTGGGTGGACTATTGGAGCGCGGGCAACTGGACGGTGTGGTATTGGGACGGCAACGACACTGTGTCGATGTTTGTCAACACCAGCGGCGATGAGAATAATTTTCCCCTGTCGGGCTGGGAGGCCGATAACGGCAGCTTTGACAATGGCGGCATGATTATCACAGATTACAGTGATGTTACCCCCTACAAACCTGTCCGGCTTCAGGTCCAGGGCTTTGATGGCACCGGGGATGGGGTGTATTACAGCACATGGTCGGGCTATGTCCGATTGGGCGGCGGGGTCTCTGTCCTGTACAAAAACGATGCGTGGGTCTTTGAAAATACCAACGGACAGGCCCTCGCCTCCTGTCCGGGTAATCCGTGGGTGTTTCCGCTGTCCGGCTGGAGCCCTGCCGTTCTTATTACCGAATCGATTGGTAAAGTAACCATCAGCACGGTCTATGAGCTGCAGGGGATTCAGCTGGCCGGGTTTATGGATTTGGAGTATGTGCAGACCCAGAATATCGACGCCTCGCCGACCAATCCCGGCAGCGGCAACTATGATTCGAGCGTCTGGACGTCCGCCGGGTTTACCCCCATCGGCACCTCCTCAAAGCAGTTTGTCGGGCGGTATGACGGGCAGGGGTTTCAGATTACCGGGCTCTACATCAATCGCAACACGCTGACCGGCTGCGGCCTGTTCGGCTGGCTGTCGGCCTATGGATATAACCATCTGCCGCGTCAGATTAAAAACACCCACCTCCGCAATGCGTATGTGCGCGGCAATTCGGCAACGGGGGTCTTGGTCGGTCATGTCACCGCGGGCGGGCGTATTGAAGACTGTTCGGCAACGGGCACGGTCATCGGCACTAACTATACCGCAGGCGGACTGATTGGAACTTGCGTGGTCGGACATGCACGGCGCTGCTGGGCGGATGTGTCCGTATCGATGACGGGTACCAACCGGCACTCGGCGGGCGGGTTTACCAGCGGGATCAGATACAACTCAACCGTGAAGGATTGTTATGCCCGCGGCACGGTCCAAGGCGGCAACAATGACAGTATCGGCGGTTTTGCCGGGAGCATCGGTGATGAGGCACGTGTCGAGCGGTGTTATGCGACGGGGCTGGCCACGGGCCGAAACAATGTCGGTCAATTCAGCGGCCATACCAACAGCGAAACGGCCATCGTCAAGAATTGCTACTGGGTCAGTGATGATGCAGCAAGCACCAGCTTGCACGGACAGCGGCTGTCGGGTGCAGAAGCGAAGGACAAAACACGCTATCCCGGCTGGAACTTCCAAGCCCTGTGGAACATGGACCCGGCGAACGGGATTAACCATGGCTATCCGTATTTAGACCCCAGACAAGCGCCCCCGTCTGAGCTGCCCGGTTTGTACCGGTCGCTGTACCGAAAACGCTAACCCAGGAGACTGTCATGTCAAAACGCTATGAAAACAGAATGCTGGTCATCCCCTATGGCGGCGAGGACGCGTTGACCGTCGTATTTCGTCAGGACAAGACCGGCAACGTCCTTCACGCCACCAGCGGCGAGTGTGCGGCGAGCGTAACATTTGCCCAGGGCCGTATCGCCGCCACACGGCATCCGGAAAGCGGCGACTGGCGGGTGGTGATTCCGGCAACCGATGTCAAGACGCTGTATGGGACGCTGTATTATGTACCGGCCATCGATGTGGACAAAAACACCGCGCCGGATGCGCCCAACGCCATCGCGTTCCTGTTTGATATGAAAACCGGCGCATCATTCAGCGATATGCTGCCGACCCTTAACGGACGGGTGCTGGTGGAATGAGCGGATTAAAGATTACACGTCTGTTCTTTGACAGCCCCAAAGTGCTGGGTGCTGTGGATACCGCCACACGAAAGGTCTTCTCACGGTTCGGGGCGTTCGTCAGGCGCACGGCCAGGGGCAGTATCCGCAAGCGTAAAGCATCCTCTGCGCCGGGAGCGCCGCCTTCCAGTCATACCGGGCTTTTGAAGCGGTTTATCTTCTTTAGCTTTGACCCTGCCCGAAAGAGCGTGGTCATCGGCCCGATGCGGCTGACGGAGAATAACCGCGGCGATGCACCCAGCGCCCTTGAGTACGGCGGTACAGTGACAGTGGATAAGAAGAATGTGACTGTCCGCTCCCGCCCGTACATGGGGCCGGCGTTTGAAAAAGAAAAAGCAGCACTCCCCGCACTGTGGCGGGATTCTGTGAAATAAACCCTGCTGAAGGCTGGCCGCTGGCCGCTGGAAGCTCAAAACGACTGAAAGGAGTTTTGAACAATGGACTTTTTATTAGGGATGAATGCAGCGTTGTATTTTGGCGCAGCTATCACCGGGGATGGGCCGACGCTGCCGTCAACGCTGACGCTGGTCGGCAACGTCAAGGATGTGACCTTGAACATGGAAGCCGGCGAAGCGGATATTGTATGCCTGATGTAGTGTGTTTTCAGGGCTGAAACATTCAGCCCGGCACACGATGCTTTGTTGACAATGTTAAATTCAAGCATTTGCTTGGAAGCAACCTTGGCTGTTTGGCCAGCCATCGTACATAGACAGTAAGTTTCTCAGGTCATGCGAGCTGAGAGGCGAAAGAATTCTGTCGAGAACGCGGGACACAGGAAAGGCTTCATATTCCGTTGCACGTCCTGCTATGTAGAGCTTCTGCATGATTACGAAAGGAACCAATCAATACCTTTGGGAAACTTCGCCCCTATTGCCGCTAATACTGGAGCCGTCTGGGAATGAGACCCTGGAATAGGCAATAGCTTAAACGGACAAGTGTTATTGATGTCGGCACGAATCCTACGAACTACGCGATAGTTCAAAGTCGGTAAAGCGGCCAATTATTTACCGGTGTTTAAGAGAACAGCAGACCGCTGATGGGTATGTAAAGATTGGAATCTAAACAGAAGCGTTTGAGTGTCAACAAAGGAACCAGGGAAGCTTAGTCGAGTATGGCAGTCGCATAAGATAGATTGCTTGTAGCAATCAAATCTCTGCCGATGAGGCGGCTAAGTGGCGGAGCAACCGTAGTAGTCCGAGGACGGGAAAGCCGTCCACATGGCGAAGGGTTGCAGAATGTTTCGTTTTGGACAACTGCAATATTTTCGATACAGAAGGGTTTCTGATGAATATTAACGAAGTCCAAAGAAGGTTATGGGAACAATCAAGAACGCATAGAGAAAATCAGGTGTCGGAAACACCGCTGTTTCCGTCAAATCCGTACGATTTGAGAGTACGCAAACTGATGGACTTGATGCATAACCCGATATGGCTGTCAGAGGCAGCCCATCGGGTCATGAAACGTTCCTATGGCAAAGCGCCGGGCGTAGATGGCGTGACCGTCAAAGAATTCCGTTCAGGATTCGAACGACGAGTCGAAGAACTGCGCCTGGAACTGAAGCGTGGAAACTATCAACCTCAACCAGTAAGGCAGGTCATGATACCAAAGGCTAACGGCAAAATGCGAGCGTTGGGCATACCTTGTCTAAGGGACAAGATTGTGCAGGAGGCCATGCGTATGGCCCTTGAGCCAATCTTTGAGGTCGATTTCCACGAAAACTCTTATGGGTTTAGGCCCAATCGGAACACACATCAAGCCGTACATCGTTGTCAGCACCTCATGAAACTCAAGTTTACATGGGTGATTGAAGGGGATGTTAAGGCGTGTTTCGATGAGATTTCTCACAAAGCCATACTGAAAGTTTTGAGAGAAAAGGTTCATGACAATAAGTTCCTCGACCTTATCAAACGGTTTTTGAAAGCCGGAGTTGAGGTCGATGGCGTTGTCAAACCAACCGTCAAGGGAGTACCGCAAGGCGGTGTAATATCACCACTGCTTGCCAACACAGTCCTTAACAAGCTGGACTGGTACCTGCATAGCAAGGGCAAATATGGCAAACAGGCAGAAAAGCGTTGTTGGGATGTAAAACAACCGAATATCAGGTTTGTTCGATATGCCGACGACTGGTGTGTCTTTGTAACACGGGCAAGCAAACGGTACGTCAGCGGGCTACGTGATTCTATTGGAAAATTTCTTGAAACCGAATGTGGTTTAAGTCTTTCAATGGAAAAGACACATATTACACATGTCCGAGATGGTTTTAGCTTCCTTGGCTTTGACCTCAAACTCACAGTGGGTCGCAATGGAAATCTTGTGCCTAAAATCCGCATCGGTACAAAAGCTAAACAACAGCTTCAGCTACGGTTAAACGAGGCGATGCGGTACAGACCGCATCAAGAATCAATCGCTTTGCGTATTAAGCGGGGTTCAGCCGTAGTCAGGGGTTGGGCAAACTATTATTGCATTGCGTACAATTACCCGGCTTTGACCAGCACGCTCGACCATTGGGCGTTCTGGATTGCTGTGAAAGCAATTAGTCGGAAATTGGACATCCGGGCGGCGAAAGTGCTTAAGCGGTATTACCGTCAGAGCACAATAGTTGTCTCGGAAGATTGCAAATTAGAAAGGTTTAGAAGTACATCTATTAGACTGTACATTTCTAAACCAGAGCCATATCACCCCGAAGATGCCAATAGCTACGAAACCGATGAGGAGATTGAAGCCTCATTTCATAAATTTAATGAAAGAGGCAGATTTGGTCAGTGGGACAGCAAGCACGAGGCTCTAAAAAGAGACAACTATTGTTGCCAGATTTGCGGAGCCAAAGTTACTGCTGAAATCTCGCATGCCGACCATATCGAACCCGTTAAGAGCTTTGCCAATTTCCAAATGGCAAATTCTAATGGCAACGTTCAGACCTTATGTCACGAATGTCATAAGAACAAGCACAGAGGAAATTAGACTTAGAAACATTTGGAGAGCCGGATGCTTCGAAAGTTGCACGTCCGGTTCGGGGTTGGGGGCAGGGTGTAATTCCCTGCCCTACACCACACCACCCGCGCCAACAAGGGCTGGCGGGCGACGGCCCCGACCCTGCGTGAGGCGACGCTGGAGTTTGAGATGCAGTGGAAGCCCGGGGACGCGGCGTTTACGGCCATCAAGAATGCCTATCTTTCCAACGGCACCGTTGCGCTGGCGGCGTTGACCGAGCCGCACGATGCAACCGAATCGAAGGCCGAAGGGCCGGTGGGCAACTGGTCAATTACCAACTTCTCGCGCAACGAACCGCTCGAAGAGGCCATCACTGTCAGCGTCACCGCCAAGCTGGCCAAGTTCGATTCGTGGTACGCAGCGACATAGGATGGACGATTGTCGATTGACGATGGACGAAGTGTTTTAAATCGTCAATCGTCCATCGTCCTTCGTCAATAAAATTGAAAATCGAAAATAGGAGATAATCAATGAAGACATTTACGGATGCTGCTGGCCGGACGTGGTCGATTGCCTTAACGCTCGGTACGGCGCTGCATGTGAAAACCAAGCTGGAGATTGACCTCTTGCAGCCGGAGGCAGGCGAGCCGCCGCTATTAACCCGCCTGGGCACAGACGAGATGTTGCTCGGTGAGGTATTGTGCGCTCTGCTCGAAACGCAGTTTGAAGCGCACAAGGTGTCCGAGGCCGATGTCCGCAATGCCTTTGACGGCAAAACCCTCCTGGCGGCGCAGAAAGCGTTCTATGACGAGCTGACGGATTTTTTCCAGAGCCGCGGCCGGATGGATCGGGCCAAAGCGGTCGCGGCACAGGCCCGGCTCATCGAAAAAGCGACCGCCGCCATCGAGGACAAAATCGACACGATGGACCTGGACAAACTGGTCGATGGGGCCTTGTCTGGCACCTGGCCGGAATCGTCGGGGTCACCCCCCTGCCGTTGACGCTGCGTCAATTGTTCTGGATGGCCGAGGGACGGGTCAAGGATAACTGGCAGCACACCTCGGCAATCTTGGCGCTTGTGGCCAATGTCAATCGTGACCCGAAAAAGACCAAGGCGTTTAAACCGTCGGACTTTAACCCGACGCTGAATACATCCCGGCCGGATGTGATTGTTGTAGATAAGGAAAATGTATCGTTACTTCGAAACCTGTTTACTGGAGACAAAAGATGAACAAAGACATCGTACACAATGCGTTTAAATGGATGGACCACAATCGGTATGCCGTCGCCTCGGTGATCGCGTTTATCGTGGCGATGGGGTTTGTCCTGAACCTGACCGGCTGTGAGGCGATGACCCACGGCCTGGCCAACGGCGATACGACCAAGGTCACACGCACGGAGTTTCAGCGGCAGGCACTGGGCGGCGAAAAAGACCTGGCCGTGCGGCGGATTGAGCTGGATGCCGAGATCGCGGCGTTTAACGAAGAGATAAAACTCTTCAATCAGCGTGTTGAGGCCGGTCAGGACGACCTCGCCCGGCAGGAGGCGTTCAAACAGCAACTGCTCGATACGGTCGGTCTGGTGGCCGTCAGCGCGGCCGAGAGTACCTTAAACCCGGCGGCGCTGATTCCGATTGGGATAGGTCTATTGGGCGGGGCGCTGGGGATTGGCACCGCAGCCGACAATCGGCGAAAAGATCAGGTCATCACGACCCTGAAGACCGCCCCTTCTGCTCCGGTGGCGACATAACCGATGATTGCCGTCGAGACCATTGCGATTGCGGATGCCAAGGCGCTGTGCCGAACGTATCACTACAGCAATATCTTTCCTCCGCATTGCTGCCTGGCCCTGGGCTTTTATGATGCCCAGGGCTTAGGCGGTGCGGCTATCTGGGGCTGGGGTGTTCGTCCGAAACACACCATCCAGCGGCTGTTTCCATCGCTGGATACGCCGGACTATTGGGAATTGTGTCGGCTGTGCTGTCGCGAGGAACTGCCGAGGAATACCGAAAGTCAGTTATTGTCCGGCTGCGTTGATTGGTTCCGCAAAAATCAGCCAGATAAACAGGTCTTGTTTACCTGGGCCGACGGCATCCGCGGCAAGCCCGGCTATATCTATCAGGCGGCCAACTGGCTCTATGGCGGGTTTATCAATACGGAAATCTACCTGACCGACGACGGTGAGCCGGTGCATCCGCGATTGTTAAACTCTCGCTTTGGAAGCCGCGGTAAGGCCGTCTGGCGAGGGCTGAACCTGCGGCGCGTGCGAGGACGGCAGTTTCGGTATTGCACGTTCCTGTGCGGACACCGGCGGCGAAAACAACTGCTGCGGGAAAGCACCGTCCGATGGACCAGCCGCTATCCCAAACACGACGATTTGATCTGGAAAATAGATGCGGGCGAGGGGTCAAGAGAGACCCGCAATCCCCCAGGATTGAGAGGTCGGGGCAGTTCCGGCAGTCCGCTTTTGATAGTTTAAAGGGCAAAGTCAAAAGTCTAAAACGAGAGAATCAACCCCTGTTGTTTGAGTCGATTGCATGACGCTGGATTCTATAATGTGCGGTGATTGCCGAGAGGTCTTAAAAACCCTTCCGGACGGCTGCGTGGACTGCTGTGTCACCAGTCCGCCGTATAACATCGGCCTGGACTATGGCACAGCAGACGACCGTAAGAGCGACGATGACTATCTGGCGTTTACACGCGACTATCTCGAGCAGTGCTACCGGGTCTTAAAAGACGATGGGCGGGTTTGCCTGAACATCGGCTATAAAGTCTCGACCGTCAAAGAGGCGGGCATCGACTATGTCGAGTTGCTGAATCTGATTAAAAGCATCGGTTATACGCTGCGTGAGACGATTATCTGGGTCAAGTCCAAACGGCCGGACGATCCGCAGAGCTTTTGCGGGTCGAACACCGCCTGGGGCAGCTGGATGTCGGCCTCCAATCCTATCTGCCGGTCGCGGATGGAGTTTATCTTTGTGCTGAACAAAAACAGCTTCAAGAAACACCACCGCGGCATCTCCACGATGACCCGACAGGAGTTTATGGACTGTGCCTCGACGGTGTGGTACTTCCCGGCCGAAAGAAGCCGTCTCCACAAAGCGCCGTTCCCGGTGGATTTACCCTATCGATGCATCCAGTTTTATACCTATCAGGGCGATGTGGTCTTGGACCCCTTCATCGGTTCGGGCACCACGGCGGTGGCGTGTGTCCGCACCGGTCGGCGGTATATCGGGATTGAGCAAAACCCCGACTATATCCGGATGGCCGAGGGGCGGATTCAACAGGAAAAGCAACAATTGAAAAACAGGCAAGTCTGCTGATGGCTAAATCCAATGCAATCCGAGCGGGACGGGCGTTTGTCGAGTTATTTGCTGACGATACGAAGTTGGTGCGCGGTCTGCGTGCCGCTGAAAAGAAGCTCAAGGCGTTTGGGACTGCCATCAGCCGGATGGGCCGTCAGATGGTTGGATTGGGTGCGGCCGTTCTGACGCCGCTGGTGGCGTCCAGTAAGGCGTTTGCGGCGATGGGCGATGCGATGGGCAAGATGAGCAAACGGACGGGGTTTTCGACCGAAGCGCTGTCGGAACTGTCGTTTGCCGCCCAGCAGTCCGGTACGACCATTGAGACGCTCGAAGGCGGCGTCCGCAAGATGCAGCGAACCATCAGCGATGCCGGGCAAGGGTCAAAGTCCGCCGCCGATGCACTGGGGATGTTAGGGCTGTCCTACGGCCAACTGGCCAAACTGTCGCCCGAAGCGCAATTCAAACTCCTTGCCGACCGACTCAGCCAGATTAAGAATCCCACCCTCCGCGCCGCGCTGGCGATGCAGGTGTTTGGTAAATCCGGCACGGCGATGCTGCCGATGCTGGAAAACGGCGCTGCGGGGATTGAGGCGCTTCAGGAAGAGGCACGGGCGTTGGGACTGACCATGAGCGGCCAGGACGCCGCGGCCGCAGAAGAGTTTACCGATGCTCTGGGTCGGCTGTGGAAGGTCGTCAAGATGTCCACATTCCAAATCGGGGCGGCGCTGGCACCGGCACTGCAGGAACTGTCCGGTTGGGTGACGAAGGTTGTGGTGACGTTCAACGACTGGCTGAAAAACAACCGGCAGGTGGTGGTGATGGTCGCCAAGATTGCCGCTGCGGTCGTCGCCGGCGGGATTGCCCTGATGCTGTTCGGCGGCACCATCAGTGCCTTGGGACTGGCGCTGGGCAAGCTGGCCTCGGTGATTGTGTTTGCGGGTACGGTATTTAAGACACTGGGTGCTGCGATTGCGTTCCTGGCCAATCCGGTGGTGCTGGTCATTGCAGCGGTGGCGGCGCTGGGGGCGTATTTACTGTATGCGTCCGGAGCGGGTGCCAAGGCATTGTCGTGGCTGGGCAGTAAATTCCAGGAACTGCGAAACACGGCGACAGAGGCGTTCGGCGGTATCGGCGACGCACTGGCGGCTGGCGACATTGCTTTCGCGGCGAAGATTCTGTGGCTGACGCTGAAGATGGAGTTTACACGCGGCGTCAACGCCCTCCAGAAGATGTGGCTGGACTTTCGCAACGTCTTTATCCGCATTGCCTACGACGCCTGGGACGGCACGTTAGCGGCCGCGGCGCTGGTCTGGCACGCCTTAGAATCCGGCTGGATTGAGACGACGGCGTTCCTGTCGCGGCTGTGGAGTATGTTTGAGTTTGCGTTTGTCGCATCTTGGGAAACGATGAAGGCGGCTGCCAAGAAGGCGTGGGTGTGGATTAAAGGTCTGTTTGACGACGCGATGGATACCGAAGCCGCCTACAAACAAATCGATGATGCCAAAGAGGCGGCGATAGCGAAGTCCGCGCAGAAATTCCTGGACAAGGATGCCGAAGTCCAACGCCGCCGTAAAGAACGGCGCGACAGTTCCGCGACGATGCGGGATGCGACACTGGAACAAATCGGTCAACAGAGCGCCGAACGGCATAAAAAGCTGGACGCCGCATATACCGACAAGATGACGCAGAACGCTGCCGATTTAGAGGCCGCCCGTAAAGAATGGCAGGACGCCCTCGGCACCGCACGCCAAAAACGCGCTGAAAAAGAGGTCGGTCCCGGCCGGATGCGCGGGCCGGGCCAGATCGAGCCGCCGGATATGTCGCTGTTGGCCGGTGCGTTTGACGCCGCCGTCCAGAAAATATCCACTGCCGGGGGATTTAGCGGGTTTGGTCGGTTTGGTGCAGAAGGTCAGGGCGCTGCCGAACGCACGGCCAACGGCGTCGAACAGATTGCCAAAAATACACGTGAACTGCTGCAATTGCAGCGTGACAGCGACGAGACTGTGGTGTAGCTAAAAAATTAACCACGAAGCACACGAAGAGCACGAAGAAAAATAATGATTTAACCTCTGTGTTCTCTGTGGCCTCTGTGGCAAAAAAAAAGAAAGACCATTATGAGTGTGATTGTTACTCAAGACATCGAATCCCGCTATATTCCCGGCAAAGAGGCCGAGTTCAACTATACCCTCCGCGGCGCAGCGACCGAGGCCGAGGCGGGGTTGGAATTGGCGGCGGTTGCGCCGGCATTGTATCAGGGCTTGTGGCGCAAACAGCGCACCATCGAGGCCGTTCACGTCGATATCGAAAACACCACGCAGAATATCTTCAAGGCACGGGTGTTGTACGGGCCGGCCGACCCGACGGATTTTACCACCACGTTTGACACCACCGGCGGCAGTCAGCACATCACACAGTCGCCCCTGACGGTCAACCGATACCCGGCCAATGCGCCCAATATGCAGGGGGCCATCGGCTATGACGGCCATCGGGTCAACGGGACGGATATTATCATCCCGGCCTATTCCTTTACCGAAACACACATCAAAACGAAATCGCAGGTCAATCTGGCGTACCGCACAGCACTGGCGCGGCTGACGGGCAAGACCAATAATGCATCGTTCCGAGGGTTTGCTGCCGGTGAGGTTCTGTTTTACGGGGCGTCGGGCAACCTGGTCGTCATCGAAAACGAGCAGCGGTGGCAGATTCAGTATACGTTTAAGGTCAGCCCGAACCGTGCGGACTTCTATGTGGGCGACATCCTCGTCGGCCAAAAGGTCGGCTGGGACTATATGTGGGTGATGTACGGCGAGGCCATCGACCAGTCGCGGCTGGTCCAGCGTCCGGTTGCGGTGTATGTGGAACGGCCGTATCTGTTTGATGATTTCGGCGACCTGACCATCGGAACGAGCTAAAGGATCGACGAAGGACGATTGACAATTGATGAACTTGACTTTGTCCATCGTCAATTGAATAGTGTTATCTGCCGCCGAGGGTCTATGCGATGCGATTTAAACCGGACTTTTATACCGAAAGCAAGCAATGTCAAAAACCATCAAATTAACCGAGCGGACGTGGCAGAAGGTCAAGGCGGTCATCAACGACCAGTCGCCGGATAAAACACATTTACTGGGCAAAATCGTCAAAAACCACAACACCGTCCTTGTCGTCCCCGGATACGGCAGCTTTGCTGCCGATGTCCCCCAATTGGGCATCGTTGACCCGTTTTACAGCGACATGCTTGTAACCGACCCAATCACTTTCGAACAAGTCCCCGGCCCTGCTTTCTTTCAAGACACCGTTCTGCAGGTGCGTCCGCCCGGCAACTGGAACGACAATCAACAACGGTTTGGCGGGTTCCTGATTACCTGTGAACCGATGATGCGTCCCGCATCGTCATCCGACAAAAAACCTATCAAGGCGTGGTATTCGGGGTATTGTCCTGTACGAATTGATGTCCGAGACCACAACCACGGGTTTGCCGATGTTATCACTGAACCCGAACCCGAAACGGGATACCTGAAAAGCACACGAACCGGGCCGTGCAGGATTATCTGGAAAGAGTCGGGAACGGGTCTTAAATGGGCGATTGTCTATCATAGCGGGCTAAACGCATCCCACTATCTGCCGTCGTTTGCGTTTATCAAGCTGACCAATGTTGAGCTTCATCCGATGAAGGGGCGGGTGCAATGCTGGAATAGAGACACAGAGCAGCTTGATACGGAATACCCAGATACGGACGTGGACGTGTATCGGTATCCGACCTATACCAACAATGATCTGTATGAAGTGAACAATATCGTCGCTGCCGTCCGCGTGGACGATGGCAAGTACATCGCTCTGCACACCATCCCGATACAGTTTGCGGTGCAAACCCATACACAGCCATAACGGGGATTGTTATGTCGTATGACCATATTGTAAAAGGGCACGTCGCAAAGATAAAGACGCCTACGCTGTGGCCTCTGCTGATTCGCTTCCAGACCACAGAGGCGGACTGGCCGACGGAGTGCGGCGACGGTATGCAGCGCATGTATTATGGTAGGTATTGCCTGTACGACCCGCACAAAGGTGAAATCCACATTTACGTAGGGCGTGTTTTTGGGGGTTCTGGGTGGTGGCCTGAAGTTGGATTTGGCGAATACGAAACTCTCTATGGCAAGTTTGACACGACGGACGGGTATTTCAAAGTAAAAGTCCCGATGGGCGGTTTGCCGCTTGAGCCGTGTGCAAGGGCCGTGTCGCGATTCCTCACCGATGGCGGCAGCGTAACAAAACGCGGCGTGCGGTACACCTGCGACCCCAATAAGCTCCTTCACAATGGCCCTATGCTGGATGGACTCGGATGTGCGATTTATGACCACGACATAAAGGCGTTTGTGTGGGCGGCAGTCAGCGGAAATGCTTTTGAAGATGGCGGGGTGTACGGCAGCCGATTTATAGGTGTGGGTGGAGAATTATGGGCTTTGATGGGGGGCGTGCAACCTATCAACGGAAAATACTCGAAATACCTGTGGCGACTTGTCACGGTCCAGTCAGAGCCGCCCTCTTTTTTCGGCACTAAACGGTATCTTGAGCAATGGACCCCAGACGGACTGGGGCTGAGTTATAACAACTGGGAAACACCCCTATACGAACACACTTTTGGGTGGCAAGCGATTCCGGGGACAGACCCGCCTGAGCCGGATTATAGTAAACCGCAAAAATATTGGGCGTATCACGCATCGCCGGCTTATACCACAGATGACGGCGAGTGGACGATAAGAGAATTGGTATATTATACCGGAACGTTTGGCAGCCCTTGGTCAGCGACATTCCTTTACAGCAACGGACGCACGGGCGAGGCACCCCATTTTCAATCTTCATCAGGACTGATAAGATACCGAGCTGCGCGAGTACACAACTGGCCGCTTGGTTTGGGTATGGAGCTTTATGATCGATATACGCTCCAGCCGTCGGACGTTCACCCCGACTGCGATGTGTTCAGTGTTTTGGCTCAAACCGCCGACCGCGCCCTTGTCTATGCAACCGACCACGCAACGTGGACACAGCATATTTATTTCGTGATGAACAAAATAAGCGGCAGCATCGAACATCTTCATAATTGGAATCACTCAGGATATAGCCACCTTGACCCGCCTACGAGTGGAGCTTTTTTGTCGGGACAGGCGGTTTTGTGGACGTTTGACAATGTCAACCAAAAACTTGCTGCGTTCCTTCCAGAAACGGATGAATTCAGGCAGTACCGCCATTGGCGAGACACGTATAAACACAATGTGACCCCCACCGGCAGCGTTGACGGCCAGCTTGGGTGGACGAATTCATATTATATATCTTATTTTGTCGCAGATTACGTTCATCGCGGCGATTTATGTTTTATTGCCCAAAAAGAAGATTTTTATATGATTGTCGCCGAGTGCCAGGCCGAGGACTTCACCATAGGATGCGCCGACGGGTTCTTAAGGGCGAAAGGGAAGTTCAAAATCGAAAGCCTCTCTGCACGCGAACCCATTGTCGGCGCGATGGTGACCGTTGATTTGTGGGTTGGCCCAAGAGGAGGAGACCCCGACTACGAGGACACGCTAACCAGATACACGGACGATGCTGGATGGGTCGAATTCAACTCGCCGTGCTTGGAGCGGACATCATCGCGGGATTTTGTGTTCAGATTCACGGTTACAGATGTTGTATGCCCAGAACTGCTTTGGGTAAAATATGGAAATATCTGCGACGACGCCGAACAGGTCTTTGAGGGCTTGCCGGGTTGGTGGTGCAACACGGATGAGTTTCCGCTTGCCCCTGACCCGGCACAGCTCGGTTCCGGTTTTCCATTCCAAGGACAGGTCGGTGGCAAGTGGTATCATATTATGGTGGCCGTTGTCGCTGAACACGACCTCGGCTGCGTGGAATATCGGTTTGAGTGTGAAGATGATCCCAGCCTCAACAGCGCATGGCGAAATGTTAATAATGCCAGCGGCACGTTCCCTGACGGTCGCTCTCAAGTTGGCCGTCCGCACGAGTATTGGGCCGAAGTCCCCGGCGGCGGTGCGCCGTACAATGGCTACAAATGGCGCGTGCAGTACCGCGCCTGCGACTGCGACGGCTACGAAGGCGGTACGCCGTCAAATTGGACACCCATTCAGAATCCGTGAGGCACGATGGACAAATTACCCCCTGTAACCACAAGGGCAACGACACTGGCCGTCGAGACCATCAAGCACGTCGCGTCCGGCCGGGAGGTGGTAAATCCAACCGGCACACTGTTTTGGGGACAGAACAGATGCAATCCTCTCCGGGAACGACCTCATCAGCTTTCGAAAGCCCGAATCAGGAGAATCTCCGGATCGCCGTCCGTATTTTTCCGGATGAATCTCTGCACAAGAGGATGTCGCTTTCGTATCTCCGTCCTTTTTCCGGGGTCATTTCGGCGTCCCGGAAGTTCCGGCTTTTTTTGTTTTTTCCGATTCCTGTCCAGCGATCAAGCCGGTCAACGACACATTTTTTGGTTTTTTTGAAATTTTTGTAAATTTTTTTCAGTCGGCCTGACGAGTGTATATGGTAAAAAAATCTGTCAAGGTTGAACGCCGTCCCTGTTGCCGCGTATTGAACCCAAGTGATTAATTCTACAGTGCTTAGGTGCACAAGACGAAAGCCGTCGGCAAAGGGACGCAAAAAAACTTTTGAATTATCTGAATTTTTATCATCAATGTCTCTCATTCGGCGGCGTCTTTATCTTTCTATCCGCATTTTTTCGATACATTTGTTTCGACCGATTCGAAAAAAAACAGTTGACAGTTCAAAGCCCAGACATATCTTCAGGGTTATTGTGAACCTTGTGTATCAGTGCTCAAGATGACATCAGGGCTGCACGAGGGCTTTTAGAGAAGATTACAGAAGCGGAGAATTTTGAAGAGCAAAGTAC
>Ga0209723_1001221_pt1 | contig 41786 bp, 24 predicted proteins | sample BiotimSIPDNA_2_FD_185750 | JGI IMG/M metagenome (GOLD analysis project Ga0209723, IMG submission 185750) | Anaerobic biogas reactor microbial communites from Washington, USA - Biogas_R2 time_0 SIP DNA (SPAdes) (version 2) | ecosystem: Engineered > Bioreactor > Anaerobic > Unclassified | place... | reverse complement strand
ACGACGATACCCACGGCGAGAGCAACCGCAACACCACAACCCACCACGGCCCCATCTGCGGCCAGTGTTGTCATTATAAAAGTGGACAAACGCGCCGAATATGTAGACATCAAGAATAACGGCGGAACAGCACAAAACCTCGCCAGATGGGTGCTTGTCTCAGAGAAAGGGAACCAACGCTGTACACTTGGCGGAGTACTGGAACCGGGACAAACACTGCGAATCTATGCAATGACAGGTGAGGGTGGCTATAATTGCGGATTTAGCACCAATATCTGGAACAACGACGAACCTGATCCGGCGGTACTTCTCGATGCACGGGGAGTAGAAGTCAGCCGCAAATAGAGGATATGCTCGTGCTTACCACGGCAGGTCAGGACGCCGCTTGTTGATGCCCCGATCCGCGATGCGTTAATAATTGTTTTTGAATGCACAGGACTTCCCTGACAAAAGGGAAGTCCTGTGTGATTTCTACGCAGCAACTTACTTGTCGAAATAGGCACATACCTATGGATACGTATAGTTTGAAATCAACGTTCCGCCCGTATCCCGCAAATACGCCGTATCCCCGTCATTATTCCAGATCGCCGTACCACTGCCCCAATACAGGTCGGTGGCAGTGTTCGTTCCACCGCCTGTCCATACCCGTACCGTACCGCCGGCGGGCAACGTGAACACAGGAAAAGTGAAAGTGCGCTTGGCTTCGTCGCGCAACGTCCAGTTCGTCATATCCTGCGCCGCACTTCCCAGGTTCTCAATCTGCACGTACTCACCTTGCACATCGTCGCCGGGCGGGTCAGATTCGATGTGGGTAATCTGCACGGCAGCCGGAGACGGCGCAGAGAAATCCCTGGCAACCATCGGCAGGTACACAAAGTAGTCGCTGAGGGTGAGTACCAGGGTGTGCGTATCCCAAGCCGCAGTGGTAGCATTCGCCACCGTTACCGTAATGACCTGTGCGCCGGGAGTGTCCCAAGTGAAGGTCACCGTGTCGGTCAAGCCCTGGCCGGGGTGTACGACCGGCGCTTGTCCACTGGCCTCCCACGTGTACGTGAGTGGCAAGAACAAGGTGGAATTCACCGTCGCCAGGAATGTGTACGCCGTGCCCACCGCGCCCGTCGATGGCCCACTAAGGATCACTTCCAAGGTGGGGGGCGGAGGTAGCGTCAGCGTCACCCAATGCGTGTCCACGGCTTGTCCCCAGGCATTTTGCGCCGTGACCGTAATGGTCTGCGTGCCCGTCACTGGCCAGGTAAAGGCCACTGTATCCGTCAACCCTGACCCGCTATGCACCACCGGCGTTTGTCCGGTGGCTTCCCACGTGTACGTCAAAGGCAGTGTCGCCGTAGGATTCACCGTCGCCAGGAACGTATACGCTGTGCCCACCGTGCCCGTCAGCGGCCCGGCAATGGCCACCTCCGCCGGTGCAACTTCCACCACGAATACGTGTGTATCGACGGCGTATCCATCCACGTTCTGCACCGTGACCGTAAGGGTCTGCGGACCGGGAACTACCCAAGCCCAGGCCATCGTGTCGGTCAGGCCTAGCCCACCACGCACCACCGGAGTCTGGCCCGTGGCTTCCCACGTGTACGTCAAGGGCAGCGTCGCTGTGGGGTTCACCGTTGCCAGGAAGGTGTACGCCGTGTCCACCGTGCCCGTCACCGGCCCAGTGAGCGTCACCGTCAACACTGGCGGGGGCGGAGGTAGCGTCACCGTCACCCAATGCGTGTCCACGGCCTGTCCCCAGGCATTCTGCGCCGTGACGGTGAGCATCTGCAGCCCGGCCACAGACCAGGCAAAGGCTACCGTGTCGGTCAGCCCTTGCCCGCTATGCACTACCGGCGTCTGTCCTGTGGCTTCCCATGTGTACGTGACCGGCGGGGTAGCGACGGCATTGACCGTGGCAGTGAAGGTGTACGACTGGCCCATCGTGCCGGTCACCGGCCCGCTGATTTCAACCTCGTCGACGGCCAACGGGTTGCAGATGCGTTGCGGCGAAATCGCCTGCCACAATGTCAACCATTCCGCGTAATACGCTTCGGCCAGGGCGCGATCCCGGATGATCAACGTGTTCTCATCGTTGGTGTACGCCCCTGCGTCGGTCCAATTGTACGATCCCAGGATCACGCGCGGGTCAGCGCCAAACACGTCCAGGACGGCGAATTTGTGGTGCAGCTTGCCAAGGTAGTTCTCAATGCCGATGTGCGCGCCGGCGGCACACAGCAGCTCGTCATCCGAGGCCACGTTGGCGGCCCCTAACTGATCCCAGACACCGTAGACCTGCACGCCGGCGTCCAACCGCTCGACCACGCGGTTAGCCAACACATCGTCGGTGAAGAAGAACATCGCAAAATGCACTGAGTCCGTCGTTTGTGCCAACTCGTCCCACACCTCAAAGGCTACCAGGTCAGTCGGCGAGAAATAGCTTTCCACCAGTGTCCCGTTGAAGTCTAGCAGGTGCGATGTGTTATCAATCTTGGCTCCGTGAAACGCCCCACCCCACATCTCTTCAAACTCAATGGTATAAACCTCGGCCAGTGTCGTTGAGGTAATGACAATGCTGTTATTGGCATTCAGCGTGAAACCGGTATCGGTGAAATTGGTACTCCCTGTCCACACAACGTTACCATCCACGACGATGAACTTGTTGTGTTGGATGTAACTGATTGCGGTATCGGTGTAGACCGTAATCCCCGCGCTGATCAGCGCCTCATACCCCGCTGTGTACTCCCCCAGCGCGGCCTCGTCGTCGCCGACGACACGCACGTTGACACCGCGGTTGTGGGCGGCGATCAGGGCATCGATGAAGCTTTGCCGGTTGAGACCGTACAGGGCCACGTCGATGGTGCTTGAGGCTGTCCCGATGTGGCCTAACAATGCTGTTTCCATCGGAGTAGGTTCCAACGTCGTCACCACGGCGGTAGTAGCGTGCGGATTGAAGTACACGGCATAGTCCAGATCCGCCCCCACGGTGGTGGTGGTCAAAGTGCAGGTGTGGCTGACCCCGGCGCTACTCGTCGGGCTGCCGCAGCGCGGGTTGTACGTCCAATTGGTGGCTTCGCTGCCACTAACCAGCGTGTCCACGCGCACCATTGGCACGCGCCCATCAGCGTGCCCGGAGAACCACCCCCCACTACAGTCCGCGGCGTCAATGACAACGTTCGTCGCGTCGCGCAGTTCCAGGTTTTCCCCGTCATTGCTCAGCGCCCCGGAGTAGGTCAGGTCAGCGATGACTTCGGGGATCGTGGAATCACTGGAACGTTCCAAGAGATAGTAGCTGTAAGGGGGAATGCTCCCACTCAGGTTGATACTGGGTGTGCCGTCGGTGGCCCGCAATGTCCAGCCGGTCAGGTCGATGGCACTGGCCGTGTTGTTGTAGAGTTCTAGCCACTCGGCGGTCGCTGAGACCGTCGTGCCCATCCAGGCGATTTCACTGATCACGACATCCAGGTAAGTTGCCTGGGGGGACGCACTGATCTGCAACTGCACGGCTGGGATAGAGGGGACTATGGTTACCGGGGATGCGTAAGCCGTTGCAGTCAAGGCCGGCCATAGGGAGAGCCATAGGCTCAGCAACAACGAAACCAAAGCCACTACGTTATGTGAACGCTGCCGTGTGTACATCCTAGCACCTCCTCAATTGCTAAAGTAGGGGCAAGCACCGGTGCCACCCTCGAGTCGCATCGTACCAGGCCCACTCTATACTGACGGCGTGGCGTCAATCCGTGAAAACCGGGGGTGTCACCGTGGCCTCGGCCAGCTCTGCCGCCGCGTCAGCCAATGCCCCGATCAAATGGCGCACTTCGGAGAGACGCAGGGGAATCCAACTGTCGTCGCGCCGTAGCTTCAAGGCCGGGTCGCCGTCTGTCTCCCAGGTCTCCCATAGTTCGAGGGTCAGGCCATGGGTGCTTACAGGGATGGATTTCATTGGGATACCTCCATCGGGTGTTCTCGTTGTCTCACATCAGACTCCGATCTGATCGGAATGGCTAACAATCTGTGTGCCCCGGCTATATTGCCGTTTCCTGCATCGGACATGGCAGATCACGACTTTGAACGGCGTCAACTCTTTCGTGGCGGTATTGGGTATCGGAGCTGCTATGCTACAAGTCGGCGACGATGCGAAACGTCACAACACCGTTTTTGATTTGCAGGCCTTCGAGATGACCGGTCAGGTGATATTGACGCTTATTGCTGGGTGACCTCGCTGGATGGTGATGTTGATCAGAGTGTAGCACAGTTTGGAGACGCGGCTAGTCCGGCCCTAGTTCTCGCACTTCCCACACATCGGGCAGCAATGTCGAAAACCACAGTTCGACATACTTGAGGCGCAGCGGCGTGACCTCGTCGTGCCCGGTAAGCGTTGCGTAGCTGTAATGGAGCAGACGCAGATTCACATTGGGTCGTACAGCGCGCGTCTGCGTGTATAACCGTTGCACATCGCCCATCGTCGCCGTATTGGGGCAGATACAGATCAGTGTCCCCTGGTAGTCCAGGTTGCCCCACAGTAGGTGCACAAAGTCAGCGTAGGTGGGTACAACTTCGTGAAAGGCAAGCAAATTGTGCCCGTCGCAGTCCTGGGAGAGCGGCGGCCCGAAGAAAAGCACGTCACAGGCAAGGAACTGGCGTAGGATTTCAGTGTCCAATGCATCGCCACAGGTACACGCGATGCCTCTTGCCTGGTTAGCTGCGACAATGTGTGGGGCAATGTCCAGGCCCCGATAGCTGACGTCGGGAAATGCCTGACGATACGCCGTCCATTGCCGCGTACAATCCCCGCAGCACAGTTCGCCGATGGCGCGCACATCGGGCAGCAGTTCACGCAGTAAGGTTACCCGCTGCGCTATGGTCTGCGCGTTGGTGCGAGCAAAGGCGGGCGCGGTCTCAACCGGAAGTCGATAAGGGGTGGAGTGTGATGACTCGGGGGACATCGGTATAGCTCTTCAGTTGAAATCTTGACTCAGGATGCGCGTCGGTGTGACCACAAGCAGTACATTGGGCTGATCGCGGGTGGATTCGGCGTAACGTTGCGCGGCCTCCTCATCCGTGTAATAGCGGCGAATGATGCGCCAGCGTATGTCGTCCAGGCTGGACGCATCGGCTGGCAAGAATTCCGCCACGCCGTAGACGGTCACAGTGCGATAATCGGGATGTCCGCCATCGATACACAGGCTGAGGCGCGGGTCGCGGCGCAGATTCCGGTACTTGGCCGTCCCGGTCGTGATGCTGATGTAGAACCTGTCATCTTCAAACAGGTACCACACCGGACTGAGCTGCGGTGGCCCATTGCGGGTATTTGTGCCCAGCACCGCGTGTCGGGGCGCAGCTAGGAAGGCGGCGATTTCTGTGGATGTCAATGTTGGCATAGGTTTTCTCCTCTTTGCATAGCATCACAGGACGATCTCCTCTACAAATCCGTCACCACCCGCCCCGCCCCGCCGACATTGAGAAAACACAGCGCCGGACGCGGGCGCACGCCGAGTAGCCGCTCCGCCACAGCCGGCATTGTCACACGTGAGGTGCAAGGTTTGCCCGGCGTGCCACGCCTGGAAGAAGGAAAAGATGCACGCCCGCGTTCCTGGCTGTGGTTCCACCAAGGGCGCAAAGGGTGCCAGATCGGGAGCGTCGTACACCCGATCACTGGCTCTTCCAGTCCGACGACAGCGAGCAACGCGGTTGGGTCGGGCAATGGCGACGTGACATTGTTGTCTGACGTTTCATACGCAGCGTTACCTCCTGCATTTTTTACACGTTTTTGGGCCGTTGCCGGTAATGGCACAAGTTCTCGCGCGTGATCAACGTCAATTCATCTTCCGGCACGGCATCGGGCGCAAACCAGCCGATCTCCGTGCATTTCCCCGGTTCGCGAATAGTGGGAACACCGGAGACAATGCGACAGATAAATGTGGGCGACACCCAATGCTGACCTTCAGCGGGCAATATGTGATCCACCACGTCCAGCAGTTCGCCCACGACGATCTCCACGCCATATTCCTCGCGCATCTCGCGTTTGAGGGCGTCGGTCAGGCGTTCACCGAACTCCACTGAACCGCCAGGGAATTCCCACAGGCCACGCTCGTTCTTGGCCTGCGGGCCGCGTCGCGCTAGAAACAGGCGGCCCTGGTTATCCACGATGATTGCGCCGACTACGACGCCGATGTAATCAATACCGCGTTGCATATCAACAATGCCTGTCGCATCGTGATTCAGTTCCGCAAGACCAGCGGCAAGTAAACGCGATGCCCGCCCCCGCTCGACGACACTGTGATGTATCCCGGCTTGTTGACGGTGTAACTACCCAGTGTGTTACTCACCGTGAGGCTAACATCGAATACGCCGGGTATCTGGTATGTATGCTGCACTATTGGACCAGTGAAGGCTGTTGTGCTGTCACCGAAACTCCAATACCAGCCCTCGACAGTGCCGCTGGTCACGGCAGTGAAGGTGACGGCGAGGGGTACAGTGCCGCTGACCACGTTCGCGCTGAAAGCTGCTGTTGGCGCGCCTGGTGGTGGATTGACGGTGATGTACACTGGTTTGACCGCTTGCGCCGTCCCCCCTGGCCCGGTAACAACTAAACTCACACCGAAGCTGCCGGCGTTTGCATAGGTGTGCGTCGGATTTGCAGTAGAAGCTATCCCGCCATCACCGAAGGCCCAGGCGTAGCTTGTGACCTCGCCAGTGACCACACTGGTGAAGTATACATCAAGTGGCGCGTCGCCATTGCGCGGCGTTCCGGTGAAGTCTACTTCCGGTGATGCGGGTTGGGTCCCGATACAAGTATCTGATCCAGCTACAACACCAACACTACCTGCTTCACTCCAGATACCACCCTCGTTTCGTGCTTTGACGCTCATATAGTAGGTCTGCCCGGCGACTAGCGTGAGGCTGACGCGGGTAGTTTCTGTGAGGGGTGTGAACGTCCAACTAACAACTTCAATACCATCACGGGCAACACCAATAGCGTATTGATACTGGTTGATGGTGCTTTCAGGGTCGTAACCTGCCCAGGTGGCAGAGAGAGTATCCGGTGTGGCCGCGGCACAGGCTATAACCGTCGGCGCGGGAGGTGCAGTGATGTCGTTGATGTAGCCCGCGTAATCAACGGTGAAGGTATAGGCCGAATTGGGCGCGATCTCCATCCCGCCGCCGGGGATAGGGAATATCACAGTGCCACTGCCGGCCGTCTCTGGCGTGCGCGCGCCGGAGATAGTGATGGTGTAGGTGTCACGAGAGATTAGGGAGTTAATATCATAAAGGCCCTGGTAAGCATATTGTGAAATCCATTGGTTATTATGAAAGTCATTTGTTTCAAAGGGAATAGTCAATTCCTCTGTATTGTTACAATTACCACTGCAGTTGCCACCACTGAGGTTATAACCACCAATGGCATAAATCTTACCATTTACTGCTGTGGTCACTCCCAGGTCATATCGTCTTGTTGGCATGCTTTCTCGTGTTACCCAGGTATTTGTCTCCGGATTGTATTCCTCCACTGTGGAAAGCATGGTACTTACACCATGTCCTCCGATAGCGTAAATCTTCCCATTGTTGGCTGCGGCTACACCTAGAACAGCTCGTGCCGTTGGCATACTAGCTCTAGTCACCCATATATCTGTCGCTGGATCATATTCCTCCACAGTAGCAACTACAACACCATATGTGTCATAACCGCCAATAGCGTATATCTTGCCGTTATTTGCTGCGACTACACCTAGGCCAGCCCTCGCTGTGGGCATACTCGTCCTCACTACCCATAAATCCGTTATTGGATCATATTCCTCCACGGTAGCAAGAGTACCTGACTCATTGATGCCACCGACGGCATAGATTCTTCCATTACTTGCCACGGTCGCGCCTAGTCTATACCGAGCTGTTAGCATATTTGCTCGGACAGTCCAGGTATCAGCCGACGGATCATACTCCTCCACAGTAGAATAGATAACGGAGCCATAGTTATATCCACCAATAGCATACACTTTGCCGTTTGGTGTTGCAGCCACACCTGCAGCGGCGCGGGGAGTGAGCATACCAGCGCGAGTTGTCCACACATTCGTGTTTGGATTGTATTCTTCAACAGTGGCGATTGCAGGCCCTGGCTCTATATGTCCTCCAATCGCATAGATATTTCCATTATTGGCTGTTGCTAACCCTAACATATGACGCGCGGTTGGCATGTTAGATTTTATTGTCCATGAGAATGCTTGAGTAGAAAGAAAGGTCAGATATGCATCACTGCTCATATCCATTGGACGGCTGAACAACACATCGAACGTCACCGTCTGAATCCCCACCGGGCTTTCCGGCGTAAGCGTGATCGTGCGGACGTAGGCTGGGGCGATGGTGGAAGGCTGTGTCAGCACCGGGCTGTAGAGCACTGTACCGATCGTGTAGTCATCGTTGAAATCCCAGATGCGTTGCTGGATGGCTGTCCCGTCCGTTGTTCCCCACCAGTTGTTACGGGCGTCTACGGTCGCTAGGATGGTCTTGGACACTAGGTCCTCGACATCGTAAGTCCCTGTATTGAACTCAAAGTTGTTACCTGTGAGTGTCATCGCTGTTCCCGAAGTGATCTTGACTGCACTGCCGCCAATGCCAGTGAAGGTGTTGTACTTAACCGTCGTAGTACCCCCGAGTTCTAAGCCTACGTTGGCTGCGTTAGCGATGAGGTTACCCTGCACCGAACCGCTGCCTGCCTGGACTCCATGAACGCATTCAACGACTCGGTTGTACTCCACAGTAGCATTGTCAGAAGCCTGGATGCCCCAACTAGGCGCGTTTTCAACAGAATTATCGCGCACCACAGCGTTATCTCCCACATTTATCCCACCACCATACACTGTATTAGTCATCACATTAGCTGAATTCCCGACTGAGAGATGGCCATTTGTTACTTGGTTTTCTGATACTAGTGCTGAGTCACCTACAGTAATATTATCTGCGGTGCTGTTCTGCACTATTCCTATACCATTTATAGTAATATTCCCGCTAACACTGGTATCCCGCACAGTACTCTCATCCCCAGTACTAATGTTTCCATTGATTTCACTAGAACGTACTTCGGACAACTTCGGCAAGCTCAGGCTATCGCCGTGTAAAGATATAACATGAATGAGAGGATGTGAAAGCGGACTGATGCCTGCAAACTCTACACTATGGTAATATTCTGCTGAGTTAGCGTCTGCAGAACTAAAACCTCCCAATAAATACAAATGAGAAGTTGTCGATGCCACAGCAGGACACCATCTAGATACTATGTTTGAAGATGTAATCTGCCAATTCCCCAAAGAACCATCTGAATAGATTGGAGCTTTCTCTACACTGTTATCGTCTCCCCCAAACGCCCAAATATGACCTTCGACTATTCCTGCGGCAGGACAAGACCGCGATCGCGTCATGGATCTGACTGATGACCAAGAAGACAGAGAACCGTCAGCATTTATCTTTGCTCTCTCAACACTTTCATAGGATGTGCCCCACAGAGGACTATTACTATTGTGACCTCCGAGAACATAAATATGCTCATCTGTTGAAATTGCTCCCGGACGTACACGGCCAATAGTCATGGATTCTGTATATTCCCAGTTCTCTAACGACCCATCAGGATTAATTCGTGCTCGTTCCACACTACGAAGTGGCTCAACGTTAATACTCAAACCACCTATTACATAAAGATGACTGGCGATTGTCACCAGAGCTGGATTCCCACGATATGTCTGTAGAGAATTCATGGTTACCCACGGACCCAATAAACCATCTGAGTATATCTCAGAACGTGATACGCTGCTGCCACCGACTGTATAGATAAAGTTACCTGCTATTACCGAGACATTGCCATTTCCCATTGGGGCAGAAGTCGAGTCAATTACTTGCCAGGATCCTAGAGAACCATCTGGATAAACAAATGCCCGTTCATCGACATAACCTATACCAGAATGGTAATTACCAATCGCATAGATGTAATTCCCATTTACAATCGAATTCTGACGATACAATGATCCCCCCATCTCTGAAGTCAACTGCCAAGCACCGATATCATCTGTACCTCGACTTATTTCTGTGACATCATTCATTGGACCTGCAAGCAATATGCTTCCCAGACCAATACTAACATCTCCAGTCATGTCACTGTTTGACAGCCAAAGATGAGATTTTCCTAGCGAACAATTCATTCCACCTTTGGTCAGCGTCACATACTCTAGGAACGGTGTAGCGTTCGTGCAACCAATACCTTGCGCTGCATCCTCAATGCGCACGTGACGCAGCAGGTTGCCATCCTGATATACGCCGTCGCTCGTGGATTGAGCATCTGCGCTTGGATCATCGAAAAAGATACGCCCCCAACTCCCACCTGTGTGCGACATAAAACGGATGGGCTGGGATGCCGTCCCGTCTGCAATCAACGCGCCACCCACGTTCAAATTGTAGTTCCCGTTGAGATGCACCTCTGTCCCTGCTTGGATGGTCAACGTGTAGCCCGGCGCGATGCCGACGTTGCAGTCTAGAATGTAGGTCTTGTCGTTCGTCCACACCATATCCTCGGCCACCGTTCCACAGAAGTGTTCGTCACCGCTGCGGGTGGTGATCGTGAACGGAATAGAACTTGTGTACGCGCCGTCATTGGCACTCACGGATAGAGTGAAAGGAATAGGTTGATTGTATCCTGCGCCAGATGCCACAGTGAAACTATAAATTGGGCTATTCGCCCCTGTTGCGCCAGAGGCCAGATCGCCGTAACTTGCTGTTGCCTGTCCCAGTGTCACATAGGGATCGGCTGTGGTTAGGGTTCCAGTTACACCGGTCGCATCCCACCAGTCGTTGCGCAATGTCACAGCCAGCGCTGCTGCTTCGCCCGGCGTCGGACGGCCCAATGGATCACCATTGATCGTGGTGTCAACCAGGGTAATGATGGGATACGGATCCTGCGTGGCCTGCGCTGTGTTGACCCGTCCTGCTCCCAGTTGCCCGGCATAGGCGGGATTGAGTGTGTCAATGTTGTCCGCCGTCTGGAGCAGTTGATTGCGCACCAACGCTGCACCCCAACCGGGGCGTTGGCTGCGAATTAGCGCAGCGACGCCGGCCACGAATGGCGCAGCCAGGCTCGTCCCATTAGCTGGCCCCCAATCGCCGCCCAGGTATGTTGTGGTGATTTCCACTGCCGGAGCGCTGATATTCACCCACGTTCCGTAGTCGCTAAAGGTGGCCTTCGTGTCCGCACTGGTTGTCCCAGCCACTGCCAGGACATTCTCGTAGGCTGCCGGATAGAAGGGTGTACTGACGTTGTCATTCCCCGCGCCTCCCACCACGACTGCACCTTTTTCAATCACCGCATAGTCGATGGCATCGCGTAGGGCGTTGGAGTAAGAGTACCCGCCGAGGCTCAGATTGATGACCTTAGCGCCCTTGTCGGCAGCGTACCGGACACCTAGAGCGATGTCGGAGTAGTTGGTAATACCCGAATCCGCCATCACCCGCACCGGCATAATCTTGCAGTTCCAGCACACGCCGGCAATACCCAGGCTATTATTGGTCACCGCCGCCGCCACGCCTGCCACCTGCGTGCCATGCCCGTTGCCGTCGTAGACATTGTTCGTGCCGTTGACGAAATTCCAGCCGCGCACATCGTCTACGTAGCCGTTGTTGTCGTCGTCAATGCCATTGCCAGGAATTTCCCCAGGATTGGCCCACAGGTTGGCTTGGAGGTCGGGGTGGGTCAGGTCGATGCCAGAGTCGATCACGGCAATAATGACGGTTTGTGTTCCCGTGACGATGTCCCAGGCGGCGGGAGCATCGATCTGCGTTAAGCCCCATTGCTCTGCGTAGAGGGGATCATCGGGGATAACAATCGCGTGCGCGATGTAGTCTGGCTCGGCCCATTCGATGTTTGGATTGGCGCTTAATGCAGTGACAGCCTTGTTCACGTCAGCGTCTGCCGCTAATTCCAGACGGTAGATGCGTTCCAGGCCAATCGCGCTGGGCATCCCCGATGCCGCACGGAATAAGATCTGCGCCGTCGTCACGCCTTGTGCGGTGAGAGTGCGGGCCAGTGGTGTCGGCGCGGCATATGCTAATCGTCCGGTCGGCGCATCCAGCCCGGGCTTCACTTTGATCAAAATGCGCTGGACATTGTTCTCTGGTTCAACAGCCGGGACATCGGTCGCACTCGACTCATGTCTTGCCGTTGTTAACGCCGGTGTACCTGCGCTTAACAACACCATCACAATGACTATCCAACGCATTAGTTTATGTACCGAGAATCTCATCATTGCCTCCTGTATTGTCAATCCTGGATCACACTATTCTCTTTGCTATGTTAGATTCACTTGTGTCGTTTTACACACCAAACACGCGATCCTTGTGCCGCCCCTGCACATAAGTCTTGTCGAAATTATATGCGGCCTTGAATTCTACTGCTGGCAGCAGGTTCACGGTCTCCATTGTAAGTTCTGTTGTTGTCACCGTGAGTACCTTGAACTCAAATGGCGTCTCGGTCAGCGCGCTCACTGTGATCATATGCGCATTGCCTTGCACACTGTGCGTGTTGATGTGAGTGTGCGCCGACAGCACCCCGACAAGCTGCGGATACGTCCGCGTGAGATCAAGGATCATCTGCGTAAACGCGGGAAACGGCGTATGGATCGGTTCCGCCAAACCGGTCTGTTCCGGTGGGACACCCAGCACTTCACTGTGGGTACAGAGTAAATGTCGCCGGTCAGGATGATATTCCCAAGCCTTCGTCAGGTAGGCGCACTGTTCTTCCAGGAAGTGCGGCGTCTGTTCCTCTTCCCAGAAGAACGGTGTGGCGCACCACTGCGTAGGGACAACGTGAATGACGCAGTCCGACAAGGTGAGGGAATAGGTCAAGCGTTGATCGGGGAAGAATGCAGGCGCTTCCGTCAGCCACAGTGTCGCCGCATCTGGCACGGTCAAGTCGTGGTTGCCCAGGCACAGGTACACCGGGACAGACAGCCGGAATAACTCCCGCGCAGCGCGTAGGGCCGTAGGTGTAGCCTGATCCACCATATCGCCGCCGTGGAGCACGAAGGCAATGTCGCCCTGCGTCTGAATCCAGGCATCCAAAGCAGCAAGTAATGCCGGGAGTCGCTCTGCGTACCGGGGTTGTTGGTGATAGCCATTCTCGGTTGCGCACAAGTGGGTGTCGGCAATGTAGACAAATCGGGTCATAGGCCCTCCGTCACCACGCACACCGCACCGCCGACATTGAGGAAACACAGCGCCGGGCGCGGGCGCGCACCGAGCAATCGCTCGGCGGCATCCAGGTAGCGCGTCACCTGCGCGCGGTAGTCCGTGTCGTCGAGTAACGCGATCAGTGCCGTGGGGTCGGCGACGTGATCCGTTTTGAATTCCACCAGCGTCCATTGCCCGTCGGCGCAGAACAGCGCGTCGAGCGTGCCCCGCTCCAGTGCGCCATCCGGTGTCGCCAGCGTGTAGGGGACTTCGTGGAGACGTTGCGCTGCGTTGTTCATTGCGGCGTACAGATCGGTGGCCTGGAAGCGTGTCAGCATCCGCGCCGCGCGTTGGACAGCGTTACGCAGTTCGGCGGCGTCGGTGATGCCGCACCCTTGCGCCTCAGCTTCGGCCCACCGCGCGAAGAGCACGCCGTCGGGGAAGAGCCACTGTTCCAATGCGCCATGCACTAGTGTCCCCACTACCCACGCTGGGGCAGAAGGCCGAGTTTGTTCAGGAACCACGCGCCATACCCGCCGGGGTGGATCGCGGTGCGCGGCCTCGGTGTCGGCATCAGTCGTAGACGGCGGCGGGATCAGGGGATCGAGCAGCGGCAAGGTTTCCGGCAAGGTGGGCGGCGTGGATGGTGCGGTGGACACACCCAACGCGGCAATCTCCGCGTTGCCTTCGTAGAGGAAGCAATTCACCGTTTGCGTTCCGGCAGACAATGCCACGTGCTGGATTGCCTCCCCCTCAGGATCACAGACTGGCGCTGAGGCGCTGAGGTGCAGCGCTGCGTCCATCCGTTCCAGCCAGCCGCCAAGACCCAGGCCATCCTTGCGCGCGCTCACCGTCCCGCTGAGGATGAGCATATCCTGTGCCCGTGTCGCCGCGACGTACAACAGCCGGTCCGATTCCGCCGCCTCTTGATCTGCCGCTGCCTGCTGCGCCAGACGATAGGCCAGCGAGGTAGCGGCGGGGGCAACAGCAGATGCCGCGTCGTCACTCGTGCTTTTGAGCGGCGGGACGACGCCCAGTTCGTCATCGAGCAACACCCCGCACCCGCCGCGCGCGGCCTTCCCGGCGTCGCCGATGACGATGACAGGGAATTCCAGCCCTTTGGCCGCGTGGACGGTCATCAGTTGCACCGCGCCCACGCTCAGGGTGTGCGCTTCGCCCTCGCGCGTGCCCGCGTCGCGCAGTTGCGTCACGTAGTCCAGAAATTCACCCACGCTGACGATGCCGCTGCTGTGCGCGTCCGCCAACAGTTTGGCAAGGTTACCCGCGCCCCGCGCCTGTCCGGCACACAATAGCGTCGCGCGATAGTGCGTCGTGTCCAGGAAGGCTTTGAGGAGCGCGGCCACCGTCACCCGCCCCGCCTGCGCGTGCAGACGTCGGATGAGAGCGATGGCATTCGCCGCGCAGATGGCCTCGTCCGCCAGAAAATCCAACGCGGTGCCGTTGAGAACGGTCCACAGCGAGGGGGCTTTTTGAGTCGTGCATTCCTCGGTCAGACGGTACAGCGCCAGGTCGGAAAGGCCGCACGCCGGGGAACGCAGCAAGCCCGCCAGGGCCAGATCGTCGGTGGGATCGGCCAGGACGGTGAGGGCATTGAGGACGTCGCGCACTTCCGGGCGCTCGTAGAAGCCGCGCCCGGCCACGGTGAGGAAGGGGATGCCGGCGCGTTCCAGGGCGTTTTCGTAGGGGGCGAAGGAGGTCGAGGCGCGGCAGAGGATGGCGATGTCACCGTAGTCCAGGGGACGGGTCTGCGCCTGGCCGGTGTCGGGATCGCGCGTCTCCAGGTGTACGCTGTTGCCTTCCACCAAAGCCGCCAGCCGCGTGCCCAGTGCTTCCGCCGCTTTGTCCAGTGCGCCGCCGGCCTTGCTGCCCACGCCCAGGTGCAGCTCGACGTAGGGCGGCGTCAATCCGGCAGGGGGCGATTCACGGAAGTGTGTGAGTGCGGCGAATGGTTCGACGTAGGGCCGCGCCGGGTCTTCGTCCACGCCGAGCACGGGTTGTAGCAGGGCGTTGAAGGCCACGACGAGGTCGCCGTGCGCGCGGTACGAGGTATCCAAGGTGAATGCCTTGCCCTGGTCAGCGATTTCCCGACGGGCAGCGCGGAACACGGTGACGTCCGCGCCACGGAAGCGGTAGATGGACTGCTTGCCGTCGCCGACGATGAACAGCTTGCCCGCGTCGCCGTTGAGCAGGGCGAGGAGGTCGCGCTGACGGGCGTTGGTGTCCTGGAATTCGTCCACCAGCAGCGCGCGCACTTCGGCTTGCCAGCGCGCGCGGGCGGCAGGATGGTCGCGCAGGAGCGCCAGCGCCCCGGCTTCCAGGTCGTCGAAGTCGAGAGCGCGGCGGTCTTCCTTGAGGCGCGTGTAGATGGCCAGCGCGTAGTCGTACAGGCGCAGCAGTTCCGGTAGGATGGCCTGCGCCAGGGTTTGATCCAGCGCCAGGTCAACGCCGTCTCCGACCAGCGGCTTGAGGGTTTCGTCGTAGCGGATTTGTAGTTCCTTGATGATGACCTTGGGATTGGCGGGCGCCCAGTTGGCTTGCCGTCCGACCTGCTTCATCGCGCCGCGCAACGGTGCAAGGTGGGCGGATACCGTCGTCCAATCGTCCGCCGCGCGCGCTACCGTGATGACGTCCCAGAGGCGCAGCAATTCCGCGAGTGGCACGGCAAGGTTGTCCCCGGCGGCTTCAGCGCGGGCCAGCGTCCCGTCGGCGCGCAGGGCCAGCAGGTCGGCGAAGTCCGCCTGTACGGCGGCGTCTTCCACAAAAGCGCGCAATGGTGCAATCAAGTGTGGACACCATACGGCCCACCAATCGTCCGGGCGAGGGAGCGCGGCGATGTCCAGGCGTTGCTTGAGCAGTTGCGTCAGCAGTCGCGGCAGTTCCCATTCGCCGAAGTCGGCGAACAGGCGCGCGGCTTGTGGATCGTCGTCGGCCCAGGCCAGCGCCACTTCGACGGCCTGCGCCAGGAGCAGCGCGGCCTGGCCTTCGTCCAGCGTCTCGAAGCGCGGGTCGATAGCGGCCTCGGCGGGATGGTTGCGCAGCAGTTCCCCGCACAGGCTGTGGATGGTGCCGATGCGCGCGGCGTCCAGGGCCTCGTAGAGCCGCTGCCAGCGGGTGCGTTCCTCGTCAGCCAGTTGCCCCGCATCCAGATAGCGCCGCACCTCCTGGCGCACGCGATTGCGCATCTCTCGCGCCGCCTTCTTGGTGAAGGTGATGGCGACGACGGAGCGTAGTAGCAGATCGTCCAGCAGCAGGGAAAGGTAGCGCGCCACGAGCGTGCGCGTCTTGCCCGTCCCCGCCCCGGCCGTCACCGCCACGTCCACACCGCGCGCCAGAATCGGCGGCGTTTGTTCGTCGCTAGGAGACATTTGCGCTAATAAAGGATGCAAGTCAGCCACGGATTAGCTCCAAGTAAGAAAGTCGTGATACGTGATGCGTAATTCGCCCATTCGCTCATTTGCTGATTCTTTGATTCGCTGATTCGTCACCATTGTTTGGGCTGATAGTGCCAGCAGAAGGACGCCGCCGGGCAGTAGGCGGGACAGCCGCCGTCGGGTGGGGTGGGGACGAAGTGGCCCTGCCGCGCGCCGCGCACGGCTTCCCAGGCGTGGGTGACGACGCTTTGTATCGCGCCCGCCGGGCCGAACAGGTTTTCCTCTTTGTCCACGAACTTCGCCAGGGTGAAGCTGCTGGCTTCGGCGGCCTGGATGTGCCAGTAGAAGCCGTCGCTGACGTTCCCCAGGTCTGGCGCCTCCTGCGCAGCCAGAGCGTAGAGCGGGAGTTGCAGCTTCTTCCCTTTTTTGACGTTGGTGACGGTAAAACTACCCTTCCCGCCGGTTTTGTAATCGATGATACGCAAGCATCCGCCTGGTGTGCGATCTACCCGGTCAATCAGACCACGCAGCCGGAAGCTGTCCGTTCCGTCGTGGATGACCAGCGGCGGTTGATCTTCCAATCCAAACCTGGCTTCGTAGGCATACGGGACAAAGTCCTCTCGCGAAGCATCCAACGCAACCAACGAGCGGCGGACGTTTTCGACGATCTCCTCGCGGGTCCGCGCCCACCACGCTGTCGGGCGGAATTGCTGCTCGGTGGGGGCGGCATCCAATATGGGCGCGGCGACTTCAGGCAATGCGGCCAACAGTTGCGCGAGATCGGTGGAGTCGGTGACGGCCTGGTAGAGTTGCTCGAAGATGTGGTGGTAGAGAGTGCCCAACTGCGCCGCGTCCAGCCCCTCGACGGGGCGGGCGCGCGGTTCCAACGCCAGGACGCTGCCCACGAAGAAGCGGAAGGGGCACTCGCGGTAGCTTTCCAGACGACTGGCGGACCAGGAGCGCGCCGGGTCGAAGCGTTGGGCGAAGGTGTCGCCGACCGGGGTCAAATCGCCGTCAAAAAGCCCTGGTGTGCTCGCGCCGACGCGTTCCGCTAGCACGCGCGTCGCCCGTTCTAGTGTGGTGTGATACGCTGGCTGGCGTTGCGCCAACGCTTCCCACGTCGTTGTATCTCCCTGGGCGCTGAGTCCCAAAAGCAGTTCTTCCCACGAGGCGGCTTCGTCCGGCGCGGGGTAGCTGTGACTGGTCAGGTGTAGCGGCGCGACAACCACGCGGCGGCGCACCTCGTCCCAATAGGGTGACGCTTGCCACGGCGCGCCGTTGTCGGCGATGCGCGGGCGGGTGAGCAGCAGGGCCGCGCGCGGGCGGGCGACGGCCTCGTAGAAGTACTCGGCTTCGGAACTGTCCGGCGAGGGTGAGAGCGATAGGCTAAAATCATCGCGCAAAGTACGCCGGTCGGCGTCGCGCAGGAAAGGGTCTTCGGCCAGCGCCGCCGGGAACTCGCCCTCGGCCAATCCCAGCACGGCGACGGTGTGGAAGGGCACGCCGCGCGCCTGGGTCACGTCGGCCACCAGCAGCGCCTCGCGGTCGGCGGGCAGCGGCAGGCGATAGGTTGCGGCCTCCACTGCGCCTTCCAGATCGGTCCAGAACGCAGGGAACGGCGCGGGAGCGCAGGCTACGGCCTCGTCGGCCCACACCAGACCGCGCAGAATGTCTTTGAACGCGTCAAGCGCGGCCCGGTCACGTTCCACTAATTCTGACGGGCCGGCGTCTACGCGCCGCACTACGCCCAGGTCAGTGGGGGGTGCGGCTTCGTCCTCGGACGGTACATCGTCGCCAATGAGGGACTCCAGCCAGGCAACAAATGTCCGGCAAGGGTGTGGGCCTTGCGGCGGGGTGACGCGCTGCACAAAGCAGTGGAATGTCGCGGCCAACGCCTCCGCCGCTGCGCCGGTGGGGACGGTCAGGGGGATATCGACATCGGCTTGTTCCTCGTCCAGAACGTCGCGCGGCCCGGCATTGATCGCCAGAGCGAAGGCTTCTTCCCATTGCGCCAGTCCGGCCACCACGCGCCCCCAGCGCGCCAGGCGATCCAGGTTTTCGGCGGCCTCCGGGGTGATGCCGCAGGCCGTCCACTCGAAGTAGGGCGAGCGCCAGGCTTCCACTGTCAAACGCCAGGGGAAGGCACTATCCGCATCGTCGGACAGCGCCAGGCGCAGCAAATCGAGCAAGGCCGCGACCGCCGGGTTCGTCCGCAGCGGCAGGCCGTCGAGGATGTGGACAGGCACGCCGAACTCGTCCGCCGTCTGTTGGATGAAGGGGCGGTACGGTTCGACGTCACGGGCCAGCAACGCCGCGTCGCTCAGGCGCAGGTGCTCTTGGACGACACGCGTCTTGAGCCACCGCAGCGCGGCGCGCACTTCGGCCTCGCGGTCGGGTGCGGCGATGAGTGTGACCGCATCTCCGGCGGGGCATTGCGCGGCATCGGCAGTGAATAACGCCGCTTCCAGGTGCGCCAACGCGGGCGCGCGCGGATCGGGCGTCACGCGGGCGGGCAAGGGTTCTGCTGTGATGTCCAGGGCGGCTTCAAGGCGGCGGCGCGTGCGGTCGAAGCGGTGGTGGATCAACGCGCGCGCATCGTCGCCGGGGCTGCCGGTGAGGGTGATGACCAGTTCGCCCACACGCCCGGCCAGGTGTTGCAGCACGTCCACCTGCACCGAGGTCAGGTCGTCAAAGCCGTCAACGAAAAGGTGCGACCAATCGCGGCCTACATCGGGATGACGGGCGAGGGCTTCCGCTGTGAGCCAGCCTAGCCCAGCGAAGTCGGCCCAGCCTTCGGACTGCAGGCGCTCCTGGTAGGCGGTGTAGAGCTGCGCCAATTCCAGCAGGCGCGGTTCGCCGCCCATTGATTTGACGGCATCGGCGAAGGCGTCAGGGGGCACGCCGCCGGCTTTGAGTTCACGAACAAAGCCTTGAACGACCTGCGCGAAGCCGGGCCGGTTGCGGAGCGGGGCGTAGTGCTGCAGCGGAGCGTCGGCGATGAGCGCGCGCAGCAGACGGTACTGGATTGGTTCGCTGAGCAGAACGTAGACTTCCCCGGCAGCGCGGAGAATCTCATGGTAGAGCGTGTCGAACGTCCCCACGCGCACACCGAGCGCGCCACCGGTCTCGGCCAGACGACGCTGCCACGCGCGCACCTGAAGCTGCGTGGGCACGACGACGCGTGGCGTGGCTGTCAGCCCGGCGCTCAGGGCGCGGGCTTGGGCGACCAGGCAGGTGGTCTTCCCGCTGGCGGCGGGGGCGAGGTAGAGGTGGGTGGGCATTGGGTATTCGATCCTCCGAAATAGGTAGGGTAGGGCTTGCCGACAACCCTGCCGACAACGAATTCGCAATGAATAAACAAATTTCAGGCGTCTGCCCTTGCAGAGTCACGCGGTATACATAGCTCCTCAGTTTGTGCTTCAAGGGGAACGGCAATTTCCCGGTCTAAGTCAGTCGCGGATCTGACGATTCGCTCTGAGCGTCGCTAATCGGGGCGAGGCTTCCCCACAGTGCGCCAGACTTGTTCACACCCCTGCCACAATTCACCGCCGAATCGCACGCACATTCCCAACACCCCAGGTCTAATTCGTTCATTCGTTCTACAATTCGTTGTCGGCAGGAATTGCTTCCTAGTGCTCCACTGCTGGCCACTGGTCGAACCGGTACAAGCTGCGCTCTTCCTCAGTAAACATTGGGGGATCGCGCTGGATGAGGCAATCTGCCAACCTGAGCAAATAGTCGGTATCTTCAAGAAACATTTGTCTGGTTTTATCGTCGCTGGTAATGAGTACAGGCTGCCCATCATGATACGCCGCGACATGAACCCAACCGTCATGCCCGGCGCATTGGGCCATCTGTAGCTTATCTGCGCTGGACTGAAGGGTTATGGATGTGTTCCAAATCCATATCATTCCATCGCTGTCCCCAGTCACAATATGCGTCCCATCAGGACTATACGCCACTGAACGAACATCGTCAAGCCCAGCCAAGGTGAGTAGTTCTACATCACTCTGCGTATCCCATTCTCGCACCGTCCCGTCCTGACTTCCGCTGACAATGCGAGTCCCATCCGGACTATATGCTACGGCCCTAACAGTTTGGGTATGTCCGGCCAAAGTGTGAAGTTCCGCCCCGCTCTGCGCATCCCATACTCGCACTGTTACGTCACCACCGCTCACGAGACGCGTTCCATCAGGGCTGTACGCCACCGCATTTACCCAACCGGTATGCCCGGCCAAAGTGTGAAGTTCCGCCCCGCTCTGTGCATCCCACACCCGCAACGTCTTGTCTGTACTGCTACTCACGATGCGCGTCCCGTCCGGGCTATACGCTACTGCTATAACAGTGCCAGTATGCCCGGTCAGGATATGTAATTCCACGCCACTCTTCGCATCCCATACCCGCACCGTCTTGTCCCCACCGCCACTTACAATGCGCGTCCCGTCTGGGCTATACGCTACTGCTCTTACAAAGTCAGTATGTCCGGCTAACTGCTGCACCACCATCCAGCTCTGTGCATCCAGTACATGCACCGTCCCGTCAATGTCACCGCTCACGATGCGTGTTCCATCTGGACTATATCCCGCCGACGCAATGTACATATCCGACGTGTACAATACCGCACGACTCTGCACATTCCATATCTGCAAAAAATTGTCATGACCGACGCCTAAGATACGCGTTCCGTCTGGGCTATATGTCACCGAAGTGAAGTAACCTGGGCCTTTCAAGGTGCTGCCTGATCCACCTGGCCTATGAAATATCTGATCACCGTCATTAGTAAGTTGCGATGTCAGAGTATGCAGTTCCGCGTCGCTCTGCACATACCACACCCGCAACGTCCCGTCATTACTTCCGCTCGCAATGCGCGTCCCGTCCGGGCTAAACGCCACCGTGGCGACAGCTCCAGTATGCTCTGTAAGAGTATTCAGTAACGCGCCGCTCTGCGCATCCCACACCCGTATCGTCCCGTCATTACTTCCACTCGCAATGCGCGTCCCGTCCAGACTATACGCTACTGCACAAACCCCGCTAGTATGCCCTGTAAGAATACTCAGTAACGCGCCGCTCTGCGCATCCCACACCCGTATCGTCTCGTCAAAATCTCCGCCGCTGACAATGCGCGTCCCGTCCGGGCTATACGCCACCGAGTTGACAGCACCAGGATGTCCTTTAAGGATGAGCAACGCCGCGCCGCTCTGTGCGTCCCACACCCGCACCGTCCCGTCCCAACTCCCGCTGACAATGCGCGCTCCATCTGGGTTATACGCCACCGAGTTGACAATTTTAGTATGCCCTGTAAGGGTATTCAGTATCGTGCCGCTCTGTGCATCCCACACCCGTATCGTCCCGTCATAACTTCCGCTCGCAATGCGCGTCCCATCTGGGCTATACGCTACTGCTTTAGCAAGGTCAGGCTCGGTCAGAATGTGCAGTGTCGCGCCGCTCTGTGCATCCCACACCCGCACCGTCCCGTCCCAACTCCCGCTGACAATGCGCGTCCCGTCCGGGCTATACGCCACCGCATTTACCCGATTGGTATGCCCGGCCAAAGTATTCAGTAACGCGCCGCTCTGCGCATCCCACACCTGTACCTTCCCCTCAAACCTACCGCCGCTGACAATGCGTGTCCCGTCCGGACTATACGCCGCAAAAGCTGCGAAAAGATGGCTTGCACGCCATAGCATGAATGACTGGGACGAGCGCTCGGCGTTGAAGACAGCGTAGTTCAGCGCAGCTAGGGTCTCATTGGTCACAAAAGAGTGGGTGATTATAGTGGTGTCCGTCAGCCATGTCGTGAGGGCGGATTCGCGAGCTAGCATCAGATTGAGGCTGCCGGTAGGATCTTCTAAGGATTGGGCAAGAGCAGCCAATTCCCGCGCGCGGACGATGCGCCCAAGCCGGGCCTGATCCACGGCTTCGCGTTGGGCGGCTTCGGCCTCAATGCGGCGAGCTTCGGCGGTAGTTTTAGCATTTTCTGCTTCCACGCGGCGGGCTTCCGCCGTCGCCTGAGCATTGACCGCCTCAATACGTTGCGCTTCCGTTTCCGCCTGGGCAGTAGCACGGATATGGGCTTCGGCTACGGCTGTACTTTGCGCATTTTCAGCCTCTATCCGGCGGGTCTCGGCGGTGCTCTGCGCGGTTTCAGCCCGCTGCATCTGCCCCCACGCGAAAAACGCCGCTACAATCGCCACCAACATCAACACCGTCGCCGCCACCGCCAGCCAGCGGATGCGGCGGGTCTGTTGCTGCTCGCGCCTGGCCCGCGCTTGCGCTTCGCGGCAGGCAGCCAGGAAGTCGCGCTCGGTCGCGTTCAGGTCGCCATCACAGCGAGCGGCCCAGGCTTCCGCCTCCGCCAGCGCGTCCCCGCTCAGGAGCAGCCCGGCAGGGCGCTTCTCCTCGTCCCACAGCGCGGCCTGGCGCTGCAAGAGGCTTAGGTGTTCGGCGAACCAGGCAGCGTTGTCGGCTTGCAGCGGCTCCACCAGGCGGTCGTGCGCCAACTCGTACCAGGTCGTGCCCGCGCGCTGTTCGGGCCGTACCAGGTGGACGCCCACCAGCCGCCCAATGGCAGCGTTTTTCAGCCCGCCGCTGGACTCCGGCCCGCGCGCCACCACATCCCGGCGGCCCTGCGCGGTGATCAACTGCCGCTCCACCCACTCGCGGATGGCACGCTCGGCCACGCCCGTCTCCGCCGCGATGCGCGCGACGCTCTGCGCGTAGTAGTCGCGGAGCGCGCGGTTCACGTCGCCCAGGCCAGCCAGCGCGTCCACGCCGATGTGGTCCGCGCCCGGTGGCAGCGATTCCCACAGGCGGTAGGCCACCACCTGCAACTGCACCGGCTCCACCGCCGGCCCTAGCGCGGAGACCGTGCTGCCATCCAACTGCTGTACTTGCACCCGCCGCAGGTCGTCCACCAAATGTCGCGCTGCGTCATCGTCGAAGGGCACGCCGGCCGCGCGCGCCGGGGCCTGTAACGCCAGCCGCGCGGCGGATTCACCCAACAATTCCAGGCGGAAGCGCGCCCGCAGGCGGTCGGGCAGCATCGCGCTGAAGGAATCCAGATAGGCCAGGTATTCCTCGCGCATCGCCAGCAGCAGGCCCAGGTGCGGGAAGACTTCGAGCGCGTCCTGAAGCTGCGCGAAGAAGTCCTCGCGCGCCGCCGGCCGGCCGGCGTGCTGTGTGAACAGCTCCTCGAACTGGTCGAGCACCAGCAACCGCGCTCCTGATGCCACATCTAGGGCGAGGGGAGAGCCGGGCGACAGGCCCTCACGTAAGGACATCTTCAGCAGGGTTTCCGGCGCGACCGTTTCATCCGCCAGGCTGGACAGCAGATTGAAGACAAAAGGGTTGGCCACCTCGGCGGGCGCGCTGCCGCCCACGCGGGCCACAGGCAACGCGGTCATCCGGCGGCGTTGCAAGGCGGGGATCAGGCCGGCATTGATGAGCGACGTCTTGCCCGCGCCGGAAGAGGCATACAGCAACACGGCGCGCTGCGCCACCACCAGGTCGGCCAGTTGGCGGATTTCCATATCGCGCCCGAAGAAGTTGGCCCGGTCGGCGGCTTCGAATGCGCGGGGGCCGACGTAGGGGTTGCGAGTTAGGAGTTGCGAGTTAGGAGTTGCGCGTTGCGAATGATTGTCCATTGGTCACCTCGTCACCTTGTCACCGTATTACCAGGTCGCCGGGTCGCCTGAAAACTTTGCCAACGTGTGTACAGGTCGGTCATAAACTGCTGCGAGCTGCCCCAGTAGACGTCAATGCGCGCGTTGGCAAAGTATTTCTGGAAATAGCGGATAACCTCCTGCTCCTGCGCCGTATTGGTGCGGGCGGTCTCAAGCTGCACTGCGACGTGCAGCATCCCCCACTTATCCAGGTCGAGGTTGGTCAGCAGCCCGCGCATAATGACCTTGAGGTTGAGGTCTTCCAGGCGATACCCCAGGAAGAGCAGCGTGGTCGAAGCCAACGCGGCGTTGACGCTGGTGGGCAATAAGTACTCGTAATCACGCGCGATGCGGGCCAGGTAGTCCAGGTGGTCGTCCTCGGTCAGCACCAGCGAGAGCGGGTCGTCATCCTGTCCGAAAAGGTGCAGCACCACCGGCGACTCCGCTGTGGGGGGCGGATCGAGGCTCCAGTGCGGGCGGGATTCGTGCGTCTTGGTTTTCTCGCGCCAGGGGACGCTCATCCGGCGCGGGGGGCGTCCCGCTGCTTCCAGGGCCAGCGCCATCAACGGGTCACAGTTGGTGGTCAGGTAGGTGGGCAGGCCCAGCGCGGCCAGTTGCGCGTGCGGATCGCGCCTTTCGGTGGACTGAAGTTGCTCGCGCCAGCCGACCGAAGCGATCACCTCGGTCAATCCCGCTCCACGCGGGGGCGGCGGCAATTCCACGCGGGTGCAGAAGCCCTCGGCCAACAGGCGCAGCACCTCCCGGCGCAGGCGGCGATTGTCCATCGTCCCCACGAACTGGGCCACACGCGGCAAGGTCTCACAATCGGCAAAGGGGTAGTTGTAACTGCGGGCCAGCATCTGGGCCAATTCACGGGTGGTGGGCAGCAGCCCCTCGGTCACGCCTGGTCCCAGGAACGGCGTGCAGAGGCCGTCGGCGATGTTTTCGAGCAAGGTCTGCCAAAAGCTGCTGGCTTGCTCGCCCAGGATTTCACCGCGCTGCTCGAAGAGCTTGCCGGAACGCAGGCGGGAAAACACCACCGGCGTCGCGGCCTCGGTCGAGCCGGCGGTCAGCAACGCGGCACGCGCCTGATTGCCGGCCAGGTCCACCCGGCCGTGCGTCGCCAACTGGCGATAAAACACGCGGCTGAACTCCCGCGCCGCCGTGAGCGAGACCTGCGCCTGCATCGCCACAATGGCCGGGACGCCGGCATCTACCAGCCGGGGCGCAAGGCCGCGGAAGGCGTCGGCGCTGTCGCGGGTCGCACTCTGGCAACTGGCGAGGAAGACCAATCGCAGCCGCTCCGCGCCGTCGGGGTCGCTATCGGCCAACTGGCGTTTCAGCATCGCAGCGAAGTCGTCTTCGCGCACGCGCGCGACCTGATTGTCGTCGTCAGCCAGGAAGAGCGCGGCCCCCTTTTCTTTGCGGTACGCCCCGTGGGCGATGAGGTGCAGCGCGTGATAGCCGCGCCGCAACTCCGCTTCGAGCGCGGTGAGCGTGCAGGGTGCGGGGAGGCGCGTCAATGTCACCTCCTGGCTCGCTGTGGCCTCACAGAGCGCGGCCCATTCCACTTCCGCATCCAGCGGAGCTAACCCGTAGTCCGCCAGATTCTCCGGCGCGGCGATAGTGACCAGGAGTTTGAGCGGGCGGGTGAGGAGTGGCGCACCCGGATGCCACGTCCCGGCGAGATACCGGGCGAAGGGCGTGGCGTCGGTCGCGGCCAGGTCGAGGCCGGTGGCCGGGTCGCGCAAACTCTCCCAGGGGAGCGCGTGCAATTCCGGCGCCGTGGCGTCAATCCGCAGGCGGATACGGCGCTGCGGATGCTGTCCGCGCGCGTGTTCCCACGCCTCGCGGAGCGCCGCATCGGTAAACAGCCACGCGAACAGGGAATTGCCGTCCCATACGGGCAGCTCCGAGCTGAGAAAACCAGGAGGATACTGCAAATCCGCATCCAGCGTGATTTCCACAGGATAGCCCGCCTCCTGATGTTCCAAGATGCGGATTTCGAGGTCGGCGTAAGGTTGTGTGTTCGTCATCGGGGTGTTCTCCTCACATATACACTTTGCACCTGTACATGATCGCGCCTATCGTTCTCAGCGTTTGCCTATAGTCTAGTGCAAAACGCCCAAACGCCAAATCCAACCCCGCTCGATTCCTTCGCTACACACTCCTGGCATCCTCTCATCACATCTACACCCAAAATATGTGCCCCTCGCCCCAAAATGTGAATATACTTGACCGTCCCTTGTTGGCTCGTTATAATGAAATAGAACCTATGTTCTAAATACAGTTGGAACCGAGTCACTCAATGAAAATCATCTGCCTGCTCGCTGCCCATCTGCCGGTCCAGATCGAACAGCAGGGTGGAGCACAGGATACCACGCCGCTTGTCGTTGGAGGCCGTCCCTGGGATCCCGGTGCGGTGCTGGACTGCTCACCGGCTGCGGCATCCGCCGGGGTGCGCCTGGGGATGCGCCTGGCGCGCGCAGCGCAGCTATGCCCCAGCGCGACCTTCGTCCCGGCGCGGGAAGCCGTCTACCGCGAAGCGCACACCCGCTCGACGCGGTGCTGCGCCAGTACACCGACCGCGTCGAGACGGCAGGGTTGGGCTACCTGTTCTCCGATGTGTCCGATCTGCGTATCCCTGCCGGACGCGACCCCGCCCAGTTTGACGTCGAACTTGCCCGATCATTAGCAAGGGAAGTGCAGCAGGTCAGCCCCCTGGACGCCCGCATTGGCCTGGCTCCCCAACGTTTCACCGCCGAACAGGCCGCGCGCGCGGCCCGCTCCCACGGCTGGTGTCCGGTGCAGCCCGGGCAGGAACGTACCTTTCTTTCGCCGCTGCCCCTGGAAAGCCTGCCCCTCGATCCCGAAATGCACCGCCGCCTGCACCTGCTCGGTATCGCGACGTTGGGCACACTGGCGGCCTTGCCTCGCGCCGCCATCGTGCGGCAATTCGGTGCGGATGCCGGGCTGTTCCACGATCTGGCCGCCGGGCGCGATTCACGCGGCGTCTACCCCGATGCCCCGCCCCTGGTCGTGGAACGCACGCACCTGTGCGAGCCACCGCTGTGTGATGCCGGATTTCTGGTCGCGCGCGTAGCGCGGCTGGGCGAAAGCGCTGCCACCGACCTGGCACAGCGCAAACATCAGGCACAAGGGATGACGCTGACGCTCGAAGATGAGGCCGGGAAAACGCACGTTGTCAGCACGGCCATCGAGCCACCCACGGGGGACATCAACCAACTCAAACGCCAGGCCGTTGAACTGGCCACGCGTGTTACCCTCACCCGCGCTGTGATCCGTGTGACCTTGACGCTGTACCCCCTGCGCCCGGCTTATCTAGCAGCGACGCAACTGGCCTTGTTTAGCGCCCCCAGCGACGCGCGCGGACGTGCCCTGCAGGAGACCTTGCGGCGGCTGCGCCAACGTTTCGGCGAACTGATCGTCATCGTGGCGTCGCTGCTGGCCCCACCCGGCCCGCGCGCGATCCAGACCACGCTTGACGCTGCCGGGCAACCGCTGGCCCTGGTGTGGGATCAACGCTTTCACCCCGTGGCCCGCGTCTACGAGCACTGGCGCGAGCGACGGCGCTGGTGGACACAGCCCGTGCTGCGCGATTACTACCGCGTCGAACTGCGTGATCATCAAGTCAAGATCGTTTTTTGCGACTTGGCCAGTGATGCCTGGTATCTTGAACGGCGGTGGCGACGGTGAAACCTCAATACATCGAACTGCACGTCCATTCGAGTCACAGCCTGCTGGACGGCGTGGTGTCGCCGCAGAGCCTGGTCGAACACGCCGCGTCCCTGGGAATGCCCGCGCTGGCCCTCACCGATCACGACGGGCTGTACGGGGCCGTGCCCTTCATCCGCGCAGCGGAGGCGGCGGGGATCAAGCCGCTGCTGGGCGCGGAGGTCACCCTTGCGGACGGCGACGACATCGCGCATCTGACGCTGCTGGCCGAGACGCCGCGCGGCTACGCCAACCTCTGCCAACTCCTCACCCTGGCGCATCACGGGCAACCCAAGGGCACAGCGCGATTGGCATTGTCTGACCTGGTCGAGCACGCGGCGGGCCTCATCGCGTTGTCGGGGTGTCGGCAAGGGGCTATCGTCAAACGCATCGTCGCCGGAGCCTACGAGGCGGCGTTGGATGTGGCACAAGGCTATGCTCACATTTTCGGGCCGGAGAATTTCTTCATCGAAGTGCAGCGCCACTACCACCCTGGTGAAATGCGCTTGCTCGGTCACCTGGTGGGCCTGGCCGACCGCTTGGGCCTGTCGGTGGTCGCCACCGGCGATGTCAACTATTTGTACCCTGAACAGCGCGAGGTCCACGACGTCCTCACCTGTATCCGCCATCACGTCACCCTGGAGGACGCGGACGACTTGCTGCGGCCTAACGACGAGTACTGCTTCCGCACCCCAGACGAGATGGCGGCCTTGTTCGCCAACGTTCCGACAGCAATCACAAACACGCGCGTCATTGCTGAACGCTGTGTGTCCGCCACGACCTTTCTGCCGGACGGCGCACAGGTGCTTCCCGCGTTCCCCACGCCGGATGGCAGCGTCGCCAGTGTTTACTTGCGCCGGTTGTGTCTGGACGCACTGCGCGACCGCTATGTCGACACTGCACGCGCCTTGTCCCAACTGGAACACGAATTGTCCGTCATCGGCGCATTGCATCTGGACGACTACTTCCTCATCGTGTGGGACATCGTGCGCTTCGCCCGCGAACACGGCATTCGTTGCCAGGGCCGGGGGAGCGCGGCGAACTCGCTGGTGGCTTACCTGCTGGACATCACGCCGATTGATCCATTGGCCGCTGACCTGGTGTTCGAGCGCTTCCTGTCGCCGGAGCGCCGCACTCCACCCGACATCGATCTCGACATTGCCGCCGACCGCCGCGAAGAGGTCATCCAATACGTGATGCAGTGCTACGGTCCCGATCGCGCGGCGATGGCTTGCACGCTGGTGACGTTTCGCGCCCGTTCCGCCGTGCGCGACGTGGGCCGGGCGTTGGGCCTGCCCCCGGCACTGCTGGAACGCCTGGTCGGCGCACTGGATGTCAACGATCCACAGAGTGTGACCGAATCTTCTGCCTTGCAGACAATTGTAGACGCTGACCTGAACAGCCCCTTGTTCCAACACCTGCTGCGCCTCGTCCCGCAACTCGACGGCCTGCCGCGCCACCTGGGTATCCACAACGGCGGGATGATCCTCTCCGGGCCGCCGTTGAATACGCTGATTCCCCTGGAACCGGCGACGCTGCCAGGCCGGGTCGTGACGCAGTGGGACAAGGAGGGGCTAGAAGACGCAGGATACGTCAAGGTGGATTTGCTGGGCCTACGGATGCTGTCGGCCATCGAGGATGCGGTGTGCATCGTGGCGGCAATGACCGGCACACGCCCTGAGTTGGAACGGCTGACCTTCGACGATCCGGTGGTCTACGAGATGCTGTGTCGGGGGGAGACCATCGGCGTGTTCCAGTTGGAGAGCCGCGCGCAGGCGGAGTTGGTGCGCAATTTCCAGCCAAGGGGCTTCGCCGATCTGACGGCGGAAATCGCGCTGATCCGCCCCGGGCCGCTGCAGGCCAACGTCGTGCGTCCGTATCTACGGCGGCGTTACGGGCAAGAACCGGTGCGCTATGTCCACCCCTTGCTCAAACCTGCGCTAGAAGAAACCTTGGGAGTGATGATCTTCCAGGAGCAGGTGCTCAAGGTCGCGCGCGATTTGGCCGGGTTCACGCCAGGGCAAGCCGAGCAGTTGCGGCGCTGTTTGGGCCGCAAGCGCGCCGAGGAGACACTGCAGCAGTTCAAGGCACAGTTCTTCGCCGGCGCGCAGGCCAACGGTGTAACGCAGAAAATCGCCGAGACGGTGTTCACGCAGTTGCAGGCATTTGGCAGCTACGCTTTCCCCAAGAGCCACGCGGCGGCCTTCGCCGTGCTGACCTATCACTCGGCGTGGCTGCGCTGCTATCACCCGGTGGCCTTCTTCGTCGGGCTACTGCGCCACCAGCCGATGGGCTTTTATTCCGCACGGGTGATCGTGGACGAAGCCCGGCGTTGCGGGATACAGATCTTCGGCGTGGACGTGCAAGCGTCGGACGTGTCCGCGACGGCGGACGGCGACGGCATCCGTCTGGGGCTGGCAACGGTGTCAGGCGTGGGGGAGAGCGGTGGCGCGCAGATCGTCGCGGCGCGGGAGTACGGGCCGTTCACCTCACTCACCGATTTCTGCCAGCGTACGCGCCTGGGACGGCGCACTGTGGAAGCGTTGATATTGGGCGGTGCCTTCGACGGGTGGGCCATTCCCCGGCGACAATTAGTATGGGACCTGGGCGCAGCAATGAAAACCATCGGCGGTCCGCCGCAGTTGGACATCGTTGAGCCTGGAACGCGCCCGGCCTTCCCCAGGGCTACCGACACCGAACGCCTGTGGATGGAGATGGCGACAACGGGAGTGACCTCGCAAGGCCACCTGGTACAGACCGTGGCGCAGACCTTGCGTGCGATGGGGGTGACGCCGGTAGCAGAGCTATCCCATTGGCCGGACGGGACAAAGCTGCGCGTGGGCGGGGTGATCATTGCCCGGCAGCGTCCGCCGACGGCGAGAGGCACGGCGTTCATTGCGTTGGAAGACGAGGGCGGCGTGGTCAATGTGATCCTGCGCCCGGAGGTGTTCACGGCGTATCGCGAGGTGCTGCGTGGGACGTTCCTGGTGGTGGAAGGGGTGTTGCAGTGGCAGGGCCGGGTGTGTGGCGTGGTCGGAGAAAGGGTGCTGGCGGTGGAGGGGTGAGATTATTCGAGAAAATCAGTTTGACATTGAAGCAAGCAATCTTCTCGTAAGGGTGAGGGAACCTCAATCACCACCGAATCCGCAAGGACATCAGCTCGATGCAGGATGTTGTCGAGCACACACTGGCTATCACCCAGTTCTACTTCAAATAACTCGTCTCCAATGAATAGCTGTACTCTACCTAACAGCAAAAACACCCATCCCAACGCACGGCATTGAGAAAGGCATCCAGGCGGCGCGGTGGATCGAAGCCCACCGGTTCCGGCAGGGCGAACGCCTCTTGGACCCGCGCCCCCGGCTCTAGCTCCCAGATGACTTGCAGCTCCTCGCCGAGCGCGTCATCCTCGATGGAGGTCAGCGCCACCCAATGCTGCGGGCGCGCCATCGGCAAAGAGCAGCGACGCCGGCAACGCGCTGCGCGTCACCTCCGTGACGACGTAGCGGCGCTGCCGTACTTCGACGAGCTGGCCTTGTTCGGGAAGTGAACGGGGGTTGGTATCAAGGGTCATCGCTGGCGTCACTCCTGTTTGTTATCACGCTTCTGGCTCGTACTCAGACAAGTATACGACAAGCCGGGGCAAACGCAATAAATGGTCGCCCCGACTGGTAAAATCTAGCCACGGCGTTTCCCTTTCCGCATCGCCCACACCACGATCAACAGCAGGCCAACACCGCCAAAGCATCCCAGAGAAGCACAAAGGGCAGTGCCGCCCCCTAGCCATATCCAGCGCAAGGTTCGCGCATCAGGTATAAATCTCCCACCCACGGCATCTGCTTGCACTTCTCCGCCATCCCCAGACAACACAAAGGCCGCCCAATAGTAGGGATGCGGATACTCTGCCTGGATGTCCAGTTGTGCTTGGCGTAGGGCGGCGGCTTTGCCCATCCCCGCCCGCAAGTGCGTGTAGAAGCGCTCCATCAACTGCGCGGTGGCCTGATCCTCCACGTTCCACAGGCTGGCGACGACGGTGGGCGTTCCTGCGTAAATGAAGGCACGCGTCATTCCCACCAATTCATCCCCCCGGCTCAGGTCGCCTAACTGCGTCTCGCAGGCGCTCAACACCACGAGGTTGGCTTGCTGTAAATCCAAACCGTAGATCTCGCCCACCGTCAGCCAGCCATCGTGATCACCATCAGGCGACAATGCGATGAGCGAACTCAGTGGCGCGACGGGGTTATACTTTCCGTGAGCCGCCAGATGCAGGATACCGCTCTCCCCGGCCATTTGCCGCAGCAATCCCTCAGTGGCTTCTTCACCGACGAAAGCCGGCACGCCATAGAGCGCGGCTATAGCCTGCACCTCCCGCTCGGCGAAGGGCAACGGCCCCAAGCCATCGCGTTCGGTGGCGAAGGAGGCCGTGGCGTCGTACTCCCCGGTCGTAGGATTACCCAGGATGAGCGGCGACCCGCCCACAGGCTCGGCGTTTTCCTGGATGAAAGGTAACGCACCGGCGCTCGGCAGGTAGGTGATAACGTAATCCTCTGCCAGGAAGCGTTCGCCATCGGTCAAGGCGGCGAAGGGTAGATAGTGCAGTACATTGTGGGGGATGATGGCAAGATGCGGCGTGGTGAGATGTTCCCGCAGCGGCGCGATGAGCCAGCCGTACAACTGCACCAAGCTTTCGGGATGCGTGTCTTCCAGGCTGGCGAAGTTGTGGAAGTCGTTAATGGCGGCTACTAGGTCGTCGTACGGTATATCCACGGCGACGGTGTGCAAAGTGTCGCGAGTGATGACGAAGGCCAGCACACGATTTTCCTCCTGCAATATCCAGTAAGCGACAAGGGCTGTCTCATCACCCAAGAGCGCCTGTACCTGGGAGAGTTCCAAGACCCCACTGCGGCCCGGCACCAGCGTCGCGAGTTGGTCGCCATGCGCTGTGATAGCCGCTAACGCAGTCTCATAGTCAACCTCGGCTTGGGCTAACTGCGCCTCCAAATCCGCCAGCAGTGTAGCGTCATCGGGCCATTGGACGCGGGCCTGGATCAAGGCTTGTTGCGCGGCCTGACGTGCAGCATAGGCCTCCATCTCGTGAGTGTAGATGTCAGCAGCGGTATCGGAGAGTTGCACATAGCCGGTTGCCAGCGCATCCAGGAAAGCGCGGGCACGGCCCCGTTCGGTGGTGTAAAAGACATCGGCATCCTGACCCTGGGCGTGGTAAAGGTTGACAACACGATCATAAAGACTGATGTGCTGAGCGATGAAGCTGGCTCGCCCAGCCTCGCTGCCAGCGGTGGCCCGTAGTGACTCAAAAACTGTCATTGCTTGCTCGTAATGCGTCAATGCCTCCATATGGTTTCCCGAACTATTATAAACCCTTCCTACATTGTCTAAGATAACTCCTTGTGTTGCTTTGTTGTCTATCTCACGACTGATAGTGAGCGCTTGCTCAAAAATTGTCAATGCCTCTTCATATTTCCCCTCAGCATCATAGAGCACACCAATACTGTTCAATGTTGTCGCTGCTTCGATCTGACGTTCTGTTTCCTGCCAAATCGTTAGGACATCCGTATAGTACGCCAGTGCATTCTCGTATTGACGTTGAGCGTAGTAGGCTTCGCCAATATTATGCAGTGTTGTGGCTTCCCCGATCTGATCTTCTACCTCACGCCGGATCGCTAACGCCTGTGCATAGTAAATCAGCGCTTCCGCATATTGTCCCTGAGTATGGTAAACTACACCAATACTATTCAACGTTGCTCCTTCACCAGTCAGATCTCTCACTTTCTGTCCAATCGCTAACGCTTGCCCATAGTATTCTAGAGCCTCACCATATCGGCCTTGACTAAGGTAAACGGCACCAATGTTGTGTAATGTAGCTCCTTCACATATAGGGTTATCCATTTCCCGGTGAATCGCTAGAGCTTGCTCAAAATATTCCAATGCTTTACCATACAGACCCTGTGTATGATAGATAACCCCGATATTATTCAGCGTTCTTCCCTCCTCTGAACGATTTTCCACCACCCGATCAATAGACAACGACTGCTCGTAATACATTAATGCCTTTGAATGCTTACCTTGCGCTCTGTAAACTCCACCGATGTTGTCGAGTATGGCCGCTTCACCACTCTGATCTCCTATCTCCCGTGCGATTGCTAACGCTTGCTCGTAGTGCAACAAGGCTTCCTCATACCGTGACCACCCATCGTAAATCTTACCGATATTATTCAATGTTATCGATTGTCCACGATACTCATCTGTATCTTGGTAACATATCAAGGCTAATTCATATTGAGCTATTGCCTCACGCCACTGATTACTATAGTACAAATCATTCCCGGCTCGCCCAAGAATATCGCAATCCCCCTCGTCTGTAGGAGATAAGAACGCCCTTAAAATGGATTCCGACACCCAAGGAGCAAAAACTGGAGATTGGCTATCAGATGCATCTTCATCCGGGATAGGGAGGTTAGGACATGTAGCACGGTAGGATTCGTCGCCGAGGTATTGCCGCCATTCTTCGCGGGTGAGGTTGCGCGTGAGGCGGGAACAGGCGAGGTCAATCAGGTCTTCTGGCTGCCACCACCACACCCGCGCGGTGTTGTCGTCACTGCCGGAGACCACCCACCGCCCGTCTGGGCTGAAGACCACAGCATCCACATCCCCCTCGTGCGTCATCCGCGCAACTTCGGCCCCGGTCGCCGCCTCCCACACCCGCGCGGTGTTGTCGTCACTGCCGGAGACCACCCACCGCCCGTCCAAACTGAAGGCCACGGCATCCACATACCCCTCGTGCGTCATCCGCGCGACTTCAACCCCGGTCGCCGCCTCCCACACCCGCACGGTGTTATCCCAACTGCCGGAGACCACCCACCGCCCGTCCGGGCTGAAGGCCACGGCAGGCACAAAACTCCCGTGCGTCATCCGGGCAACTTCGGCCCCGGTTGCCGCCTCCCACACCCGCGCGGTGTTATCCCCACTGGAGACCACCCACCGCCCGTCCGGGCTGAAGGCCACGGACTTCACAGTAATATTAAACCCCTCGTGCGTCATCCGGGCAACTTCGGCCCCAGTCGCCGCCTCCCACACCCGGGCGGTCTTATCCCTACTCCCGGAGACCACCCACCGCCCGTCCGGGCTGAAGGCCACGGCATCCACATGTCCCTCGTGCGTCATCCGCGCGACTTCGGCCCCGGTTGCTGCCTCCCACACCCGCGCCGAACCACGGGTGCAAGCGTACTCCCTATACTCATCACACCCCGCCGAGACCACCCACCGCCCGTCCGGACTGAAGGCCACGGCATCCACCCATCTCCAGTGCGTCATCCGCGTGACTTCGGTCCCGGTCGCCGCCCCTGTGCTGAGGTCCGCCGAAACATCCCACACCCGCGCTATACCATCCCAACTGCCGGAGACCACCCACCTCCCGTCTGGACTGAAGGCCACGGACCTCACCCCCCCCTCGTGCGTTATCCGCGTGACTTCGGCCCCGGTCGCTGTCCCTGTGTTGAGATTCACCGAAATATCCCAAACCCGCGCGGAACCACGTATGCAAGTGTGAGTATATTCATCACACCCCGCCGAGACCACCCACCTCCCGTCTGGGCTGAAAGCCACGGATTTGAACCACCCCTCGTGCGTCATCCGCGCGACTTCGGCCCCGGTCTCCACTGCCCACACCCGCGCGGTGCTATCCCAACCGCCGGAGACCACCCACCTCCCGTCTGGGCTGAAGGCCACGGACTTCACCCACCCCTCGTGCGTCATCCGCGCGACTTCGATCCCGGTCTCCGCCTCCCACACCCGCGCGGACCCATGGATGCAATCAATATAATCTTTATCGCAACCCGCCGAGACCACCCACCGCCCGTCCGGGCTGAAGGCCATGGCATACACCCGAACCTCGTGCGTCATCCGTGCGACTTCAACCCCGGTCGCCGCCTCCCACACCCGGGCGGTGTTACCCCCACTGGAGACCACCCACCGCCCGTCCGGGCTGAAGGCCACCGACCCTACGCTCTCCTCGTGCGTCATCCGCGCGACTTCGGCCCCGGTCGCCGCCTCCCACACCCGGGCGGTCTTATCCCAACTGCCGGAGACCACCCACCGCCCGTCCGGGCTGAAGGCTATGGCAGTCACAGCAAACCTCACATACCTCTCGTGCGTCATCCGCGCCACTTCTACCCCGGTCGCCGCCTCCCACACCAGCGCGGTCCCGTCCTCACTGCCAGAGACCACCCACCGCCCGTCCGGGCTGAAGGCCACGGCAGATACCCTCGTATACCACTCCTCCTCGTGCGTCATTCGCGCGATTTCGTTCCCGGTCGCCGCCTCCCACACCCGCGCCGAACCACGGATGCAAATGGAGCCTACATACTCATCACACCCCGCCGAGACCACCCACCGCCCGTCTGGGCTGAAGGCCACGGCATCCACATACCCCTCGTGCATCATCCGCGCGACTTCGGCCCCGGTCGCCGCTTCCCACACCCGCGCGGAACCACGGATGCAAGTGAAAACAGGACTTTGATCACACCCCCCCGAGACTACCCACCGCCCATCCGGACTGAAGGCCACGGCATACACCCGAACCTCGTGCGTCATCCGCGCGACTTCGGCCCCGGTCGCCGCCTCCCACACCCGCACGGTGTTATCCCAACTGCCGGAGACCACCCACCGCCCGTCCGGACTGAAGGCCACGACAGGCACAGGCTTCTCGTGTGCCATCCGCGCGACTTCGCGGGGCAGCCACGACAGGCCGGCGGTCAATAGCTGGTTAGCAGCGCTCTCTGGGGACCGGCGCAAGGACTCTACCGCCAGTAACACCACGCGCGGCACATGCATCAAGGATTGATTCCGTTGATCCCATACCGTCTGCGCTTGTGCTGCTAACTGGCGCGCCAGTGCGATCTGAGCTTGCTGCTCAGCGCGCTCGCGTTCAATTTCGGCTGTCGCATTTGCCTCTTCCACCTCAATCCGCCAGACTTCCGCTGTTGCCTGAGCATTGACTGCCTCGATACGCTGCGCTTCTGCTTCCGCCTGCGCTGTAGCGCGGCACTGTGCTTCGGCCTCCGCTGTAGCCTGCGCATCCAAAGCGACATTGCGTTGTCCCCAGGCTAGTAACGCTAACACTAGGAAAACCACTGCAACTCCGATGATCACCAGCATTAAGCGCCGCCGCCGTCGTCGTTCTGCGGCTGCACGTTCCTGCTCCCGTAAATTCAGGCTGGCCTTAATGAAACTGCGCTCCAGCGTGTTCAAATCATCGTTGTGGCTGGTGGCCCAGCTTTCGGCCTCGGCCAGCAATTTACCTCGCAACAAGTCACCGTCGTCACGGGCTTTGGTTTCCCATGACTGCAACTGCGTATCCAAACGCTGCCGCCACAGGTAGAACTCGCGCTTCTCCGTGATCCAGCCAGCCAGGCGTCCCCATTCGTGCAGCAGCGCATCGTGGATAATTTCTACGGTCTGCCCACCCATATGCTCCGCTGTGAGCAGCAGGCGCGCATCGGCCAGGCGGCGCACCAGGCGATGCACTGCTTCACGATCTTCGGGCCGGGCCGCTAACACGATCAAGCTTTGACGCTGGCGGGTATCCGTGCCTTCGCCCACGTTGAAATGTACCAATCGAGTGAAGATACGGCGCGCCAATGTCTGTTCCTCGGCAGACAATGCAACATAAGCATCCTCCGCCCATAGGCTCAGTGCGCCCGCTACCCCGCCTACAGATTGGTAAACGGTATAAGTCAACCATCTATCCTCTTGCTGGTGACACACCTGCGCCAGCGCAGATTGCAGCAACGGCAAGGTGTGCTCGGCCTGCCCGGCATCCTGTACAATGCTCTCGATCAGTCCCACCTCGAAGGTCAGACCTACGCGCTGCGCTGGTTCCTCCACGGCAGCGCGCAACTCCTCCGGCGTCAGGGGCAACACATCCACCAGCGCCTGCTTGAGTCCCGCGCCCAACGGCGAGCGCTGCAAATGGCCGTAGAAATCGGCGCGCAGGGCGAGGATCACTGTGAGCGGAGCCACGCCCGTAATCAAAGCGTGCAAATCAGCAAGAAAACGCTGCTGTACCTTTGGGGCGTACAACGCGAAGAGTTCCTCGAATTGGTCAAGGAACAGGATGGTGTGTTCAGACCTATCAGGTTTAGAAAAACCTGATAAGTCTATAACAGCGTGAGGATCAGCGCTGGGACGTAGTGTGACAATCTGCCAGTCCTGGCTGCCAGTGAGCGCGCCGCGTCGCAGCGCAGGCAGCAAGCCTGCCTGGACCACGGAAGATTTACCACTGCCAGAAGGCCCCACCACCGCCAGGAAGCGTGGGGTTTGTCGCAGCTGCGCCAGCATCTCGGCAATCAAGGCATCGCGGCCAAAGAAGGAGTCTGCGTCTTCCGCCGTGAACGGCTTCAACCCGCGGTAAGGATTGGCGTACACTTGCAGCGATTCGCTGACCGTGATTGTGGAGGTCAAGATGCGTTGGAGGGCCTGTCGAGTGAGGCGTCCCACCCGCTCCCCGATCTGAATGAGGTACACATCGCCCCGAGCCTGGATAACGGCGTTGCCATCGCCCACCACGTTACCATCGCCAGTGATGGCGACGTGTTCCTTGATATGCTGGATGAAATCACGGCCTACGAAGTCGCCGCCGCTGGTGTTGACATTACCGGTGACAACCGCGCCGCCTGCGGTTTGTATACCCTGGGGCTGTTTTGGATTCTGCGTTTGATTCACTGACTTCCCCGATCAGAAACTTACCTCAGCACATTAACTGGTGGGGGTATGGGCGCAATACCTACCGTGTATCCACCCACAACGTTAGTATACACTAACCCGATAAACATGCAAAAATGCAACACGCGCGCCACCCACGTCTCTTCGTGAAATTCTACGGTTCTTACTCGTGCAAAACGGGGTGATGGGGTATAGAAATCGGCGAATAAGAAAATTTTATTCTCATTCATTGGGCAATACTCCGCCAATTAGGGCGGTGAATTAGCCTTGCCAGAGAGCGGTGAATGCTACCCAGGGCCGTGATTTGGTCATAGATGTGTTCCAATAAAACCGGGCCCGGTTTTTCCGGAAGCAATTCTAATGTCGCCGTGACATATTTATGCCCGTGGAAGAACGCTTTTAAGTCCAGCACGCCTGCCTGCGGCTGACACTGTCGCAAATCTGCCAGCAGGCAGTGTGCGACATTGACCATAAACAACGACAGGTTGGTGGCATTCGTCACCGGTATCTGGTTGATATTCATAAAGTCGTCCAATCCCCAATATTGTTTCGCGTTGCGGAAATTGAACTCGATTTGGAAGTGCAGTCAATAGTAATCCACCAGCTTGTCATACGCCAAGTCCAGATCACTGCTGAACAAGACGACGTGGGCACGGGCACCCGTTTTGAGATTGGTTTTCACAATGATGACCATGTTCAGCGGTTGGGCAAAGGCTTCATACAACATTGTGGCTTGATAGAAGTCCGTGCGGATGTCCTTTTCCACTTCGCTGGCTTGCAAATAGCGCGCCGGAATGTGGTCATAGTTGATCTTCTCGCCGTATTTGCGGCACGCCCCGTACTTTTTCTGCGGGCCATCATACTGGAAATACAAGGCCGCATCGCAGCTTCGAGATGAAAGCCAAGCCGCATTGCCGCGCCATCTGCAGGGCATTATTGTGCCCAAAATGGCCGTCTAGATGTCAAGCAACATTTAACCATAACGCTTCCTTTCCCTAACGCCCCACGCGATTATCAGCAGCAGGCCGACGCTACCTACTAACCATATCCAGGGCGAGATCGGTATTGTGAACGCGGATTTACCACCCGTAGCATCCATCCCTATCTTTCCTCCATCCCCAGACAGAATAAAGCCCGCCCAATAGTACGGATGCGGGTACTCCGCCTGGATGTGCAGTTGTGCATGGCGCAAGGTCTCGGCTTTGCCCATTCCTGCCCGCAGATTAGTGTAGAAATGCTCCATCAACACTAACGTGGCTTGATCTTCCACGTTCCACAAACTGGCGATGACGGTGGGCATCCCTGCATAAATGAAGGCTCGTGTCATTCCCACCAATTCATCCCCCCGCCCGGTCGCCGATCTCGCGGCGTAGGGTGAGCGCCTGCTGGAAGTAATCCAGCGCCACCACGTACTCCCCCAGACTGGCGTAAATCAACCCGATGTTGTTCAGGGTGGTCCCTTCCTCCGCCCGGTCGCCGATCTCGCGGAAAATGGTGAGCGCCTGCTCGTAATAGTTCAGCGCCGCCGCGTACTCCCCCAGATGGTAGTAAATCACCCCGATGTTGTTCAGGGTGGTCCCTTCCCCTGCCCGGTCGCCGACCTCGCGGCGGAGGGTGAGCGCTTGCTCGTAATAGTCCTGCGCCGCCGCGTACTCCCCCAGACTGGCGTAAATCGCCCCGATGTTGTTTAGGGTGGTCCCTTCCCCCGCCCGGTCACCGATCTCGCGGCGGAGGGTGAGCGCTTGCTCGTAATAGTCCTGTGCCGCCGCTACTCCCCCAGACTGGCGTAAATCAACCCGATGTTGTTCAGGCTTTGCCCTTCCCCCTGGCGGTCATCGGTATCCCGGGTGCAGACCAGGGCCTCCTGGAATTTCTGGAGCACCTCGTGGTATCGGGCCTGACGGTAAAGGGCCATGCCTTCCTCATTTAATGCCTTGCATAAATCAGGACCAGCGAAACGTAGTTCATATTGCCCCTGATGGTGAGCCCGCGTTCATCCAACAAGATATTACCATCGCAATCGAACAGGAACACATTGTAATCGCCAGACATTACGTTGAAAGTTCCAAATTCTCCGGATGAGATCTTTGTTTTGGTAGCTATTGCACAATCGTCTACATCCTGAGCATCAGGAGAGCAAACAGCAACGGCGCAAATCGTCTCCTCCGACTCGTTAATCACGCGCAGCGTGGCCTCGTCGCCTTCCTGCGGGAGCGGCGCGGTGTATACAGGCACTGGGTATAGCAGACAAACCATGCCAATCAACAGTACACACCATAGCGTCGTTTTGTGGTTCAACATCTTCAACCTCCACAAATTGGTGCTTCGTCTGCCAAAAGCTCACCGCTGCCGCCACACCCACGCCAGCGCGAGGAGCGCCAGCGGGAATGCCGCGCTCGCGCACAGGCCGCCGCCGGAGGTGTTCGGAGGTTCTGGCGGGTCGCTGATGGTGATGGATGGCGGCGCGCCGGTGTAGTTGAAGGCGGCCCAATGGTAGGGATGGGCGTACTGGCTATCGTTCAGGAGTGCGAGTTGCGCCGCCCGCAGGCCCACGGCGGGGTCTTCGCCCGCCTCGACGCGCGCGTAGAAGGCGGTCATCAGGTGCGCGGTGGAAGCATCTTCCACATTCCACAACGAAGCGACCAGGCCCGATGTCCCCGCGTAGATGAAGGCGCGGCTCAGGCCGGCCCACTCATCCCCCGCGCTGAGATCGCCCACCTGTGTCTGGCAGGCGGAGAGGGCGACCAGTTGCGCGCTTTCCAGCGGCAGATTCCACACCTCGCGGGCTTCCAGGAACCCGTCCCTTCTCTCGGCCGGCAGCGCCTCCGCGCCGCCGGGGGCCAGGTACAGGCGCGAGAACTGCGGCGCGACCGGGTTGAAGCTGCCGTGCGCCGCCAGGTGGACATAGCGCTGCCCGGCGGCCTGCTCCCAGAGTGTCACTTTACATGCGATAATGTACCAGGGCTTTACACCCATGATGTACCAGGAGTTTACGGCCATAATGTACCACCCATTTACGCCTATGATGTACCAGTGAATTGACCTGTCGGGCACTGCCGCTATCCTT
>Ga0209723_1001220_pt1 | contig 41800 bp, 36 predicted proteins | sample BiotimSIPDNA_2_FD_185750 | JGI IMG/M metagenome (GOLD analysis project Ga0209723, IMG submission 185750) | Anaerobic biogas reactor microbial communites from Washington, USA - Biogas_R2 time_0 SIP DNA (SPAdes) (version 2) | ecosystem: Engineered > Bioreactor > Anaerobic > Unclassified | place... | reverse complement strand
AGAAACTATTTGAGAATGGAAAAAAAACTTTTAGAAAGACTTAAATCATTGGAGAAAGTACTTTCAGCTTATCCATCTGCTTTAATTGCTTTTTCCGGTGGAGTTGACAGTACCCTGCTGGCTTACTTTTGCAAAAATGTTATCGGCCAGAATACACTGCTTGTGACCGCAACCTCCTCCACTTATCCGGAAAGCGAGCTTGAGAGTGCCAGAGCAATAGCAGAACAGTTCTGTTTACGTCACAAGCTGATTGTTTCTGAAGAACTCGATATACCAGAGTTTTCATCTAATCCTAAAAATCGTTGTTATTACTGTAAAAAGGAGCTCTTTTCAAAATTGTTGAAAATCGCCCATGAAGAAGGCATTTCGGTAATTTTTGATGGAAACAATGCCGACGATGGGAATGATTACAGACCAGGCCGTATCGCGGCTAAAGAATTGGGCATTGTATCCCCTTTTGAACTTGCAGGTTTGACTAAAAATGATATACGGGATCTTTCAAAAGAATATAATCTTCCTACATACAATAAACCGGCGATGGCCTGCCTGGCTTCACGTTTCCCTTATGGAGAAACTATTACTAAAGAGAAGCTTTCAAGAGTTGAAAAAGCTGAACGTGAATTATTCAGTCTGGGATTTTCTCAGCTTAGAGTTCGAAGCCATGGAGATCTGGCACGGGTAGAAGTACCCAGAAATGAATTTGATCGAGCTTTCGAACATATTGACAAAATAACTATGATACTTAAGCAAAGCGGTTTTACCTATCAATGCCTTGATCTTCAGGGATACCGCACAGGTTCAATGAATGAGGTTATAGCAATATGAAAATAGCAGTTGGTATCAGCGGAGGAGTTGATTCTGCAGTGGCAGCACTTCTTTGCAAAGAACAGGGACATGAAGTTATCGGTGTAATGATGAAGATCTGGGATGAACGTTTTGCCGACCATAAGTGTGATCCGGAACGTGATGCCTGCTTTGGCCCAGAAGAAACCTGTATCGAAGATGCCAGTAAAATATGTGATCAAATTGGCATTCCTCTTCACCTCATCGACTGCTCTACCCAGTTTCAGTCGGAAATAATCTCCTATTTCAGTGATTCTTATTTATCAGGGATTACCCCGAATCCATGTGTTTACTGTAATCAGAAATTAAAATTCGGTCTGCTTCCAAAACTGCTCTTTGATAATGTTTCTGATATCGATAAATTTGCCACAGGGCACTATGCACAACTGATCCATGATCAATCTGGACAACCACATCTTCACCGGGGAGCTGATCTGCAAAAAGATCAATCCTATTTCCTGCACAGGTTAACCAGAGAACAACTGTCCATGGCCTGTTTCCCAATCGGTCATTTAACAAAAAAGCAGGTTCGGCAGATTGCTTACGAAGCTAAAATTCATGTCTGGGACAAACACGAGAGCCAGGATTTTTACTCAGGAGATTATCGTACTCTCATCAATACCGAGTCTCGCAGTGTGTGCCACGGAGATATCATCGATACCACAGGTCGAAAGATCGGTGTTCATAACGGAATCTGGAATTATACAGTTGGACAGCGCAAAGGCCTTGGTGTGTCTTCAAAAGAGCCTCTTTACGTTGTCGAAATCGATCCGGTTAATAATGCGGTTATCGTGGGAAACAGTAGCGAGCTGCAGACAGGCGAAATAGTTATCGGAAACCTCAACCAGCTTGAACCCTTCCCCCTTGCTGCTGCTTGCAGGATACGTTCTTCATCACCATTTTACAAGTGCACAATCAGTGATTATTCAGAATCAAAACTTCTCCTGAAATTCGATGCACCGATTGGTGGTGCGAGTCCAGGCCAGAGTGCAGTACTTTATGATGGTGATATGGTTCTGGGAGGAGGGGTTATTGAAAGGAAGTAAAGAAAATATTAGTGCCTGTCCTATTAAAATGAGAATGATGGTTTACTCGTTCATTTTGAACTCCCCTCCTCAACTTGTCATTTCGAACGAATGTGAGAAATCTTTTCTCTTATCATTTTTCAGGAAAGCTTTGTCTGAGCGAAGGCATTATGCTGAAGTAGATTTAAAAGATTTCTCCTCGAGGATTCGTTGAAATGACATGGGTAATCGAAGACTCGACAAAATTGACATGGATACTCGAGGACTCGACAAAATGGTTTGAACCATGGAAGGTTCCTCGAAATGGCTGGGATACCATAGGACTTGCTAAATGATTTGAATTCTGGAAAATTAGTCGAAATTACTAACTGTGCATCTAAAACAAATATAAAGAACATTTTCCTGCTTTTTTGTTGTATTATTTTAATGGAATATAAAACCTATATTTTACTCTTCAATGTGAGCTACAGATGTATAAACGATTAACATTTATTGTTCTGTGTATTACATTTCCTCTCTGGAGCACCGGAGTAGATTTTTCTCATGCCGATTGGTTTGTCTCTCCATTGGGTAGAAGTAATGCTTCCGGGAAAGAAGATGACCCAATCGATTTTGCTACTGCCTTAAGCTCTTCAGGTCCGGTTAAACCCGGTGAACTGGTGATGCTCAAAGAAGGTGTATATGAGGGAAGATTTGTAAGCACTATCTCTGGAACTTCCAACTCACCTGTAATATTTTACGCAAAACCTGGAACTCGGGTTACAATTGATGGTAAAAATGGAAGCGGAGACCAGGCTCTTCATATAATGGGTGAATGGGTACAATTCTGGAATCTTGAGATAACAAACACCTCTCAGAACCGAACAGATATGGTCGATGGTGTGCGATTTGATGCGCCAAACTCAAAGTTGATAAACTCTGTAATCCACAATAATCTTCAGGGAATAGGGTTCTGGAGCCCGGCAATAAACAGTGAACTGTATGGAAACATCATTTTCAACAATGGCGCCGCGGGTGAAGATCGGGGGCATGGTCATGCTATCTACACCCAGAATAAAACCGGCACAAAACAGATAATAAACAACATCATTTTCTTTGGGTATGGTTTTGGAATTCATGCCTATACTGAAAATGGAGACATTCAGGGGTTTAATTTTGAGAGAAACATCTGGTTTCGAACCGGTGCATCGGTTAATGGCTCTTCCACTCTGGGAGAGTCTGACGGGCTCCTGATTGGTGGGTTGAAACCAGTCGACAGAGCGATTGTTAAAGAAAACTACTCCTGGGTGCCACATCCCAATGCCAGAAGTATCCGCTTCGGATGGGGTGGTACAGTAGTAAATGAATTCATTGAAATAAGAGACAACTATTTAGTTGGAAATGCGGTTACTCAGGGGCAATGGAAAAATGCCGAGGTAGAGGGAAACCATTTCTTTGGTGCTGTAATTGGACCGGAACCTACCGATTTCCCCAATAATTCTTTTTCAAACCGGCTTCCAACCGATACCAAAACGGTTTTGCACTCAAACAAGTATGATCCTTACAGAATAGATGTAATTGTATATAACTGGAACAATGATGATTCTGTACCGGTAAATCTCGAAACCATGATTGCATCAGGCACATATTTCACGGTCCACAGTGTTTTTGATATCTGGGGAGAACCGGTTTTGAAGGGTAAGTACCAGGGTGAGCCACTGCGTCTGCCCATGGGAATAAAACCTCCGCCACAGCCCAGAGGATTTCCAAATGCAATTGTTGGTGATGATATTCCGGGAAAGTCTTTTGAGGTATTCATAGTGCGATCAGGAGATAACCTGACCTCATCTGTAAAAAAAGAACTCAGTGTAAACTGTAGCAATACATCCTTTACAGTAAAGTTAGTCAGAAATTCTGTTCTTAAAATTTTCAATCAGCAATCATCGGTAACAGGAAATATTGAGATTACAATTCACTCCCTGTCAGGAAGAATTGTTGCCAGGTACAGAACAGGTAAACTGCCTGTCAACACCAGTTATGAATACCGGATTCCTGCAACTATCCGAAGCGGGATGTACATCTGTACACTGAAAGCAGGAAATACGGTTTACAGCAGAATGTTTGTCCTATGAATCAGACATCAGTTGGAAGTGGTACTGGAATAAATGCCTCAACCGGTGGAGATAGTCTTATAATATCCTTGAAGACCCCGATGCATAATTTTCCCATATCCTAAAATTAGACAGAACGTTATTTTATCATAAGCGCTTATCCTAAAATATCATCAGTCGCTATTTTAGCCAAGATATAGCTATTAAACCTTGAATTTGCGCAAAGCTACATCTGTTTTGGACGAATTTAACCGGTCTATTCTCGGTGAAAGATCTAAAATGTATGTTTGAAATGAGCTGAATACAATAATATCCGAATGTGCTGTATTCAGATTTAAAACGATGGATAAGCTTGTGTAAGTAATTCAATTTTCAGTTCACAAATCAAGCTTTTGATAACGAGGAGAAAATTACACTATCCAGATGCTACATGCATGATAGTAGAAAAAGAAAGCAGGTAGGAATATGATTAATTTAGGATTTATAGGTTATGGTAAAATGGGAAGTGTGCTTTTAAATAGTCTGTTAACGAGTGGTGCTGCAAAAGAGATCGAAATCTATGTCATTACCAGGACAATTCAAAAATTAAATACCCTTAAAACACAATATCCTTCTATTACTATAGTTGATAATATTCGTCAGATTGTTGAAAAATGCAAGACAATCTTCATCTGTGTCGGAACCTTAGATGTCAAAACTGTCATTGATCAAATCTCATTATTTTCCTCTCCCGATCTACACCTGATATTAATATCCGGAGGTTTGGAGATCGCAACAGTTGAGAAAGCAATCAATTGCAAAATAACCAGAATAATGCCAACAATGCTTGCGCAAATCGGTGAAGGGGTTACACTGATAACACATAACAAGAAAGTCGAGGGAAAAGACAGGAATTTTATCTGTGATCTCTTGAAGAAAAGCGGTGATATCTATGAGCTTGAGGAAAGTGAAATCAATGTGGGAACCAATTTGACAAGTTGTGCACCGGCTTTCATTGCTTACCTACTGGATCAATATGTCAGGAGTATTATCAGAAATAGCAATCTTCCTTACAAAGAAGCATTCGATCTGTTTAAATCAACAGTAACCGGTACATTGAAACTATTGGAAAAGAATGGGGAGACTACATCGGAACTAATAGATCGTGTTGCAACTAAAGGTGGAGCTACAGAAGCAGGGATTAAAGTGTTGTCTGAAAAGCTTCCCGAAGCATTTGATCATCTTGTGAGCGCAACAATGGAAAGGCACCTTACCCGAAGCGAAGCAACCCGAAAGCAATTCATTCACCTTCGCGAAGACGCTTCGGCGGACAGGCCCTAAACCATTCACGCAGTTTGACCTTATCACGTTGTCGATAAGGCCTTCACCACGTTCAAGGCTTATCATCTCAATATCTTATGTGTCTGCATCCACCTCAACTGTGGAATTTAGGTTAGACCAATTTTATTCATAAGATAGTTTGAAATAATGGGAATAGCAGCTTCTTATCTGGAAAAGGCTGTTTATTCCCCATTACCTTCTTTTAAAAACCAGATCTTTTGCGGTAGTACTTACAAGCTTCTCAAGAATATTTTCAACAGCCGGGCAGATCTCAGCATTTTTGATAGATAGATCGATCAATTGATGAAAACGACGGCGGTCTGTGTGAGGATATTCCCGACATGCTGTTGGACGATCATTATAAACATCGCACTGGTTATCAAAAGACAAAAAAGGACATGGTATACTTTTGAAAGCATAGCTGTTATCATTTTCCAATATCAGATATTTTTCAGTGAAATCAACAAGACGCATTCTTACAGCTTTTGCAAGTCTGATAATGTCATGGCGATTCAGAATTGGAGTGATTTTTTTGCAGCATTGAGCACACGTTAAACAATCGGTTTCTGCAAAAACCTCATGATGAATTTTTTGTACCTGAACATCCAGTTTTTCGGGCGGCCTTTTCTTAATATCATAGAGAGATTTTTTAACAGATTGGCTGAGTGGCATAATTTACCTGCTTTCCTGAATTGTACTGGGCGGACAAATATCGTATTCTGGCGTCATATATAGCAACCAAATTTTATTTGAATGCGAAGTACCTTAAGGAGTTGCAGATATTGCAAGGATGGAGCGACTCTACGTGAGATCTTCCTAATCCGGAAATGTATAGAGCTCCTCTTTATTGTCTCACAACATTTTTGTCAAATCATCTGCAGCTGACGCTTCGGCGGGCTGGCCCAAACAGTAACAGTCTACTGCAATTTGTAAGAAGCACCGCTTTAACGAAAACACTACAGCGGAATTACATACAATGCAATAAGACGAACTACCGTTACTGCTAAAACTTACCTCAAAAATGCTTCTTCCGGAATGCATGACCCGAGCCGCTTTTCAGATACTTTTCAAATTGACGTGCCTTCTCTATCGCCTCGAAAGCGATATAGTTGGTTACTTTCCAGGGACGGTATTTACAGGTAGAAATACATTTTCCTTCATTATGTTCTGATAGGCGTCTACGGAAATCAGAGGTACGACCAACATATTGCTGATCCGGATGAGAAAGACTTTGAAGAATGTAAGTGTAGTACATGGGAGGTTCCCTCCTTGCTCGGGACAAACAAAGCCCACCGACGGCTAAGATGTTTCGGTGAAACACATCTAAGGCACAATATTATATCGAAATTTGTGAGATAAAAGATTTCCGGAGCAAAGACGTAACACTAAAGTATTAACTTATCAGGGAGAATAACTTTGTTTGAAAGAGGCCTGCCTCACCTTCGCGAAGACGCTTCGGTGAGCATCCGAAGCTCAAGGAGAAAATAGTCCATAGACGCGAAGATCTAATACAAGTATTAACTTATCCGAAAAATAACTTTGTTTGAAAGAGGCCCGCCATCCGTAGCTCGGGAAATATAAAGCCCGCCTACGCGAAGACGCTTCGGTGGGCATCCTTCGCTCTGGAAAACCAGAGGACTGTTTTCCCGAGCGAAGGATGGAGGGAATGTTCTAATTTTCTAAAACCGCTCCGCATATCACTTACGTTTATAATATACTGCAAATTCACGGGTTATGGAAATTATCGTTTATCTGACACCTAAGTCCAACATTGAAGCGAAGTTAACCCCCATTTCACAAAAACAGTTTTCTCCGGACTTTCAAAGAAATCGGCGTGTGGCCGTGTAGATGATTCACAACTCCTCGATTATTTACCCGGATGATTTTTTCCATATTCAAGATAGCCCAAGCTGCTTTTCTGTGCTTCAATTTCGTAACCAAGAGCCAAATAACCCTTCAACCGCTTGGAATGCATCCGTGCCAACATGGGAACCAGCATATCCGCGTAGTCGTAGATGACCACAGTCGTTTTCCCGGCATACTCCCGATGCAGACGACCAGCGTATTGTGCGATGGTTCCCTTCCAAGAAACAGGGAATGTCAAAAACAAAGTATCCAGACATGGCAGGTCAAATCCTTCACCAAGATAACGACCTGTTGCGAGGATCACAACACTTTCGTTTTCAGTGACACGATCTATTTCCTTCATCACGGCCTTAACCTGTTTTTTGCCCATTCCACCCTTGAGAACAAAGAGATTGGTAATTTTATCGGTCAGAAGTGATCTTAACATTTCAAGATGTTCGGTACGTTCGCTGAGAACAAGAATCTGACGATCCCGATTTGCAGCATCGAGAACATCGGCAATGATACATGTGTTTCGAGCTTCATTCACCCAGAGCTTTTGAAAGATCTCATGAATCGCACTGCTTGCATTGCAGTCTGTTTCGCAAAAAAATCCGGTCTCCCGTATTTGCACCGTATGCGAGAAGTGCCTTTCTGCGGCTTGTTTCTTAGCATTGACCCTATAGCGAATCGGGCCAAGATTCATCAGTACGATAGGATGCTGACCGTCCTTGCGGGCGAGAGTCGCTGAAAGACCTACTTTATATCGGGCACTGCAGGCTCGTATCGCTTGCTCAAAAGAGAGTGCCGAGATGTGGTGGCACTCATCGACAATTACCTGCCCATATTCTTTGACCCATTCTTCAACAGCACCCTTGCGACTGACACTCTGAATCACGGCGACATCGATTAGGCCGGTACGTTTCTTACGACCTCCCCCGATTCGACCAATCGACTTTTTGGGAATTCCCAAAAAATGGGAAATACGCTCCACCCACTGATCAAGAAGTTGCGTCCTATGGACAAGTATGAGTGTATTGACCTTTCTTTCGCCGATCAACCAGAGTGCCACCACGGTTTTGCCGAAAGCAGTCGTAGCCGAGAGAATGCCATTTTCAGCAGAAACCAATTTCAATGCTGCAGCCTCTTGTTCGAGATATAAAGTTCCCGAAAATGAAACCTCGATCGGCACCCCATTGGTACGTTCATCCTTGAAAATCGAGTTCCGTTCTTTGCCGGTAGCACCAGAGTGCAAGCGACCGTTCTTTTCTTGCTTTTGCATTGGTCGAAGGAAGGCGACCATGGCGGGTCACGAATGTTTGGACTTCCTTCAGCATCTTGTCCCAGCAGTCTTCCAACCGGTTCTCCGGCAATTCGAGTGATTCGATAAGGCATCGTCGCCGTGGCGGTTGATCATCGATCTTGATGAGCTGTCGCTGCGTTTCAAGCCACCGAGCGAGCTGCTTCTCGTCTTCATTATCCGAGAATCTGGAGGGAAGCATACTCCGGGCTTTAACGAATGCCTGAAGCTGCCGGAAGCTGTTATTCCAGTTGATGTTCGTCACCGTTGTCGCAATGCCAAGGCTTTCGAGCATTCGAGCGCGTTCTTTATCTATCTTGCCTTTTTTGTAGAGCGCGAATTGCTGTTGCCGCCATTGTCCGAGCCTGGCTTCTTCCGGATTGTCGGAAAAACGAATCGGTGGCCTGCCTTGCTCTTTGACAAAGCGCTCCAGCCGGTTAAAGAATGACCGCCATTCATGCTCGAATGCCGTCTGGAAGATTCCTCGCTCTTCGAGTAGCTGCAACCGGTGGGTTTTTAACTTCCCGATACTTCGAAGATGCTGCTGTCCAGCCCGCCAATAATAAAGACCTTTCTCTGCCAGGTCGTTAGCGGTCGAACTCGGAGTGCGTCCATTCTTTTCGATAAACGCAGCACATGCTTCAAGCTTTTCCATGAATTCCGGTTCATTGTTTGGGACAAGCGCACCGATATCAATAAGCCGCTTATTCCGATCAGGGGATAACCTTCCTGCCGTATGTTTTCTTCTTTGCCGGGTCAGCCATTTTCCAAGAAATGCTTCATCATGGTCCTTACAAGTCGACCTGGGCATTTTCCCGTGCTGCTCGAAGAATTCTTCCACCCGTTCGAATGTATCATTCCATTGCGTCTTTCGCGCACCAGTGCTTGCGGTCACAATCCGGCTTTGCCCCTTCCAAGCTATACAGACAAGCCTGAAAAATAATGCATGCTTCGCCTATAATTAAATTATCGTTCAGATAAACACAGGCTCGGTTGTCAGCGGCTTGAGCGAAACTAACTGCTCGTCGGTCACGCCAATATTTCGTTCCTCCCGAATGAGAACAGCACACCGAATCGCATCAATGATGTGGTCATTGCCCTTGGAATAGATGACGAGGCCATCCCGCAACGTGTAGGTATGTGTCGTAAACTGGTCTTCGATCTCGACATCTTCGGCAGGAAAAACGATCTGTTTGCGCTGCATCGCACCATTGATCAGACTGGTCATAAGTTCCTTGGTGCGTTTCTTGACATCCCGCCCATCCCGGACCGCCAACCGTGTCATGCCTCCGAAATCATACCCTTTCAAACGGCCATCGAGATCGAGTTCTTTGTACTTGTCGAGTGTTAACAACTCCTGAACCACCGACAACCCGTTCCCGCCATTGTCCACGCCGATCCCGGCAGGAGTGTAATATCGGTCGAGAAGAGCGATGATCTGGGCGATATGTGGGTAAGAAACGTGTTCGAGATGGATGCGAAGAACCAGGCGCTTGACCTGCCTGTCACCGATTTCGTGTTCCTGAAAAAGCACCAGTTCGGTCGGATCGTTCGTGTAGCCAAGGTCGCCGCCCAGCCAGAACATTCCCGTCTGTGGCGTGAGATTGAGCAGCATTTCTAATCGATCGTAAGAACTCTCTTCACTGTCACAGTCCCGCAGTTCCGAATCAGTGATGACTATCTTGCGGTACTCGAACACATCCTGACGGCACAGGTTGAACTGTTCGATATTGAATGCGCCGTATGAAGGTTTTCCATGCTCTCCTGCAACTTCATGCTGCCACCCGGAGCTGTCTTTCCCGCCATAAAATTCGATAAGCTCCGCTTCGCGCTGAGGTGTCCAGTTGGGGTTCAGCCAGGACGGCCACCGAAAGACCCTGAATTGTTCCGAAAGGGTGAGTCGATAATATGTCGTGTCACGCAAGCCGTTTGGTGTCGAATAGATCCGTAAGCGGCCACCGGCTTTAAGACACTGCCGGAGCGCTTTCCATGCCTTTTCCGACAGCCATGCACCCTCATCGACCCAGATCCGGTCCACATGCAGCGAGCGGAATGCATCACCATAAGCCCCAGCCGGTCTGAAATAGATGATCGAGCCATTGGTGAATTCGATGCGGAAATAAGGCTTTCGGTGGATCTTCGGTTTTCCATACTTGGTCAGCGCGATACTGTTCATCAGGTCCGGGTTGTTGTCGAGCTGGAATTCGATCTCCTCGATAAGTGTATCGAGATGCCCTTGGTGCGGTGCCGCGATCAGCCCTTGGCCCCCGCGAGTTATAAACGAAAAGTGCAGCGCATCGGTGGAAATCGATATCGACTTTCCACAATCTCTTCCGTCCAGATGAATGATATTGTGTTCCGGTGCCCGAAGATCATCGATCTAATGAGGCCAGTAGAGGCGTTCTTTGCCATCCCGGTTGCGCAGATATGCCTGACCCCACTGCACCGGGTCGAGAAGTGTTTTCGCAAGCATCTGTTCGTTTCTGGTAATCATCGTGACCCTATCCGCTAAATGATTTCGAGAAATGACTTGATATACCAGAAGATGTTTGCTACATTAACATGACAAAAAAGAACCGGTCCATTGTAATAGAACTCAGGAGGTACATAATGAAAGGAGAAATCCCAATGAACGAACAACAGCCGGATGTGCCGGAACAGGAAGAACTCAGGTCGGCATACATGGAAACATGTGTTGAAATTTTTGGCCGACTTACATTTGTAAAAGCGAAAATGGCGCAATTGCTCGATCATGATATTTCGACGAAAGCAGTAACCGAGCTTGAACATTTCCGACTCCTGACCAGCAGGTTCTTCGAAATACTCGATGAATTGACAGTCGAAAAGTAATCACTTTCTACAAAGGAAATTATCATCATGGAAAGCACTACCCTCACCCGCACAGCACAACTCTTTATCGAACACCTGCGTGACACCGGTAAGAAAAACCGGACACTTTATACATACCGGAAAGACCTCGATATTGTCGAAGCCTTCTTCGGCGGAGAACGTCCTGTCTGCGAAATCAGGGTACCACAAGTAGGAAAATTCTACAAATCACAAATATTGCTCAAAACACCAGATGGCAAAGACCGGGCAGAGCGAACGATCACCAAGACCATGAGAGTCTTCCGAATGATGATGGTGTGGGCAAGAAACATGAGCATTATCACGGAACTGCCATTGCCGAAGAACACGCCAATGGGGTACAGCAAAACGAAAGACGAGGGGAACGATGACCAGTAGCAGCACTGTCGACCGCGCTACACCTGTAACCACAGAGGCCGCGCTTGCGGCCTTCTGTGCCCATCTTTCGGCGGAAAGCAAGGCCGGTGCTACTATCGCCGCATACCAGCGTGATATCGCGCTGGTGGCAAACGTTGCGATGACGTTGACTGGACAGAATAGCCTTTCAAGTATCGATAGAACTGTTCTGGATCGAGTCATGTCATCCGATACAGTAACCCTTTCGAAAGGAAATTTCCGGTCGAGTGCGACAATCCACCGACTCAAGGCGGCGGTCCGGGCATTCTTCGGGTGGGCAGTCGAAAGTGGATTTATCGGCGAAAACCCGGCGCGCATCATCAAGATGCACAGGTTATCCCGGAAGCCTCCCCGGTTTCTCACGGCGCAGGAGAGAAAAACACTTCTCAAAGAACTAAAAAGCTGTGCAAACGCCTTGGATCTTCGGGACAGGGTAATCTTCGAAATTGTCCTCGGCACCGGAATCCGATTGGCGGAGGTAGCCAACCTCGATATCGACGATATCGAACTGGATGCGAAGCATCTCCGTATCAAAGCCAAAGGAAACCAATACCAGGTGAAATTCCTCAAGACCGACCTCCGGATTCTTTTACGCAGATATTTACAAGAAAGGAATCGGCAAAGTTCCGGCTATGATGCGCTCTTCCTGTCAAACCGGAATAGCAGGCTTTCGGAGCGCCAGATCGCGAACCGTCTCGCGCATTGGCTGAAGAAGGCGGGAATTGATAAGCACCTTACGCCACATGGATTGCGGCATACCTTTGCGACCCATCTTTACAGCGCCACGAACGATCTTCTTCTCGTGCAAAAAGCGCTGGGACATCGCGATATTTCCACGACCCAGATCTATACACACCTCGTCGATGGACGACTCGAAGAGGCACTCGAGCGGCTATAAAATTGATACTCCAATAAAAAGGTATTGACTCTCGTAGTGTTTTGGTGGTACATTGTAGATACATAGTATTAACCACAATGGAGGTTCATTATGGTGAAAACACTGACAAAACATGGAAATAGTCTTGCGCTTATCATTGAAAAACCGATTCTCGACCTTATCGGAGCAGAGGCCGACACGCCGTTCGATGTTACCACGGACGGGCAAGCGCTGGTGCTTACGCCGGTCAAAGATGCCAATCGGCAGACAGCTTTCAAGGCAGCACTTGACAAAGTGAATCAGAAATACGCTAAGGCGCTCAAGAAACTGGCAGAATAACCAATGGCTGAATTCACGTTTTTGAGTCTTTCGGAAGTTCTCGAAATCCACCAAGACCAAGTAGTCCGTTATGGTGGTTCGCTCGGTGTCCGTGATCTGGAGTTGCTCAAGTCGGCCCTCGGGATGCCAGCGGCCACCTTTGGAGGCGAATACCTCCACACTGATATCTACGAAATGGCGGCTGCCTACCTCTTTCATATCGTGAAGAACCATCCGTTTATCGATGGAAACAAGCGGGTCGGAGCTGTGGCCACTCTTGTTTTCCTTGTTCTGAACGGTTACGATTTCACAGTGCCGCAGGGGAAATTCGCCGATTTCGTTCTCTCGGTGGCTAAAAGCGAATTGGACAAGGCAGATGTTGCGGTGTTCATTCGAAAATGGGCCAAAAAACTGTAGAACTGGAATGCAGCTCATTGTACCACCGCCAATTCAGATCTACTGCATAGATCGGCGAAATACTCATTGCCGATTCTTTCGATCTCCAAAGCAAGATCAGTAACGTCTTCGGCAAACTGGTTCTTGTTGCGGATTCGGTCCGCGTTGATTCGGACCACCTGCCAGCCTTGCTTTCGAAGCGCATTCTCCTTGCGAATATCCCTTTCTCGCACAACCTTATTTGAATGGGTAAATGCGCTGTCGACTTCGACGGCAATGCGACAACAATACCCGGACTCTCTTGCAACAAGGACCACCGGGATGTCTATTTCGAACCGTTCATGGATATACTGGACCGTGTCGCCAATGATCACATCCCAGGGCACATTTAAAGTGAGAAATGCCTCACAAAGCAGATATCGAATTACCTTTTCCGCTCGTGATCCGAGTATGAAGGTTCCTTTACGGGCATGGCGGCTTTTCGATGCTGCCCCAGCCATCTTGCCCTGCTTCCAGGCAAGTCTTTTGTGTTCCGAGTAACCCCGGACGGGAGTGCCGGTCTCCACGATAATGGTGTGAACGACTCGATCACTGATCAAAAAACCAAAGAGTCTGGTGAAGAATTTCTGGATATCCAAACCACTCATTTCCTGCTCGACATAAAGGTGGTGCATGATTTCGCGCAATGGCTTACGGAACACGATTTCCAGAAAAGACCTGAACCCAAAACAGGCGACACCATCGAATAAGTAGTGATGCCCCTTACGTGAGCACCTTTGCGCACAGTTGTCCGGCAGCGTCAGGGACATGACCACACGGTCCTCGACCGCACCCTTGTGTTCTGATGGATGGTCATCATTCATGAATTCGGCGTCCCATTGTTCTTGGTCGTATCTTTACAGGTTCCTGATTCGGCCACACTTCTTGCTTGGAAATATTTCAGACAAGAAGTGAGAAGATCATGCATTATCTGAAATTGTTTTCATGTCAATCCGCCATAATCTCAGCAGAATCGCCATCTTCTTTCTCTTCCGGTTTGGTGTTATCTGAAATCTTTTTCGGCTTTTTCCGGTTGTCGGTCGGCTTATCGACAGTTTTCTTGTCCGCGACCTTCTCAAGCAGGGCTGCAGCCCACTCGGCTGGTGAGGTTGTCGGTGTCTGCGTTTCCTCTCCCTCGCGGGCGATCTTGGTGGTCTTCAGATCCTTCATGTGGCAGCGGATCATGCGGTCGAGTTTTTCTGATGTGTCTGCATCTCCGGCCATCTGCGCACGGACCAGCTTTACCGAATAGACTCCGATCAACTCGACCTGGATGAAGTCACTGGATTTGTTGAACACAAAATCATCACAGAGCTGCTCAATAAGCGTATATGGATTTAGGTGTAACTAAGACTCATTCAAGACCATACACATCCAATGACAACCCTTTTTCAGAATCAGCTTTCAAAACACTTAAATACCGGCCTGATTTTCCTGAAAAGTTTGTGTCCATTGAGGAGTCCCGTGCTTTTTGCAAGGACTTTTTCTTCTGGTACAACAATGAACACCACCATAGTGGTATTGCGATGCTCACACCCGCAAGTGTTCATTACAATACGTATCAGAAAGTATTGGAGCAAAGGTCGATTGTATTAGCTGATGCATATATGCAGCATCCTGAACGTTTTGTCAGGGGAATTTCGGATGTAAAACAAGTACCGGATAAAGTTTATATAAACAAACCGGAGCAGGAAAATCCTGAAAAGGTCCTAGCTAAGAAAAAATGAAAAATGTCTCATTTTTATTGACAGGGTCCGGGTATTTTGACAATGTTGATGTAGATCTGTTCTGATTAATCAGCAGATCTATAAATTCGGTTATATCTCGTTCTGTAATATCGCTATATCTTTCTTTACCTTTTTCTTCTAAATATTGTATAAAGCTATTTACAATTGCTTGATATCTTTGAACTGATTTTGTACTTTTTTTAATCCTGTTTTACTTTTGGTAATCTCGGTATCACGATAAATTTTCAATTGATCAATTATTCCTGTATCAACAATACGAACACATATTTTGTGTCTATTATTGAGCTCTACTGCATCGTATTTTTTGCGTATAATTTCAGCATCTGATGCAGTTGCATTTTTGCCACAACTTTTATTTTTCCATTTTCCATCGATATCTTTATATTTTATATACCAAGTTTTTTCATGTTTATTATAAAATTTTGTAGCCATGCTTTCCCTCTTTTTCAACTAAAACATCTACCAAATCCCTACCAAACGCATAGTACAAATATAGTTAAATGTCGCAAAATACTAGTATTAAACTGTATTGTTTTAATCAAAAATAGCGTTTTTTGTGCAAAAATTGCAATTTGTGAGATGATATAAAAACTATATGGAGGGAACGACGACCTACCGCAAAACAGTCTCAAAGCCCGCGCTCCTCGTAACTCCTTGATAATAAACGCCGAAGTCATCTCACACAACCACTTCCCGCCAACCCGGCCAGAGAAACGATTTTCTCCCCTGATTTCCCGGCACCGGACGAGGGTGACGGGTTTGCTGTAAAATCGGATACCTGGCGACGAACCGCAACAACTTCGAATCCGGTTTTCGGACGCCGGTTCGATTCCCGATTATTCATCACTTACCCCTGAAATCGAGATTGCATTCGCTCCCGAGTCACCGGTGAGGTACATCCGCAATGCGTATAGCAGATCCGGTGTATTGCGGAACATTTCCGGCTTATCAATTTGTAGGCTAATTCGGGATTTCAGTTCAATATCGCTATCGATCACTATTCTGGAAACATCATCTACCAAGGTTACATATTTTTTGGTCAGATCATTATCCGGGGCGAAAATCATTTTGAACTCTTCGCCCTCAATCCCTCGGCTTCTCAGCAATGCAAGAAGAAGCTCCAAGTGCTTACAGAGAGTCGCTATCTGATATCCTTTTCCATCATTCACAACCTTCTGAAAGTCGAACTCAAGGCAGCCATATAAGTTTCTGGATAAAGCCCAGAAATCCTCTTTAGTCAATTTATTGATCAGTGTTTTGGAACGCCAAAGGGCTATCGACAAAACCTCCATGGTAATGGATCTGGTCAGGCCTTCATTATCAATGGGGTCGATGACATTCTCCAACAGCTCTTGTTGGTATGGCAGTTCGGCATTACCGATGGCGAAAGCAATATTCTTGTAGTACCTCCGCAAAAGCTTTTTATCCTTCACAGCATCAAGAAGCCGGGAACCAACAATCCCGGGGGCATCCTTATGTAGACAGCACAGAAAGAAGAAAAGCTCCTCTTTAAGGGTGTCCGGTATATTTTTTGATTCAATTATTGATATGATTTTTTGAGTACCTTCGAATATCGCATTTCTAAAATGGTCAGGCACATCTGACTCTGAAAGGGAGTGGCCATGATTCCAGATGGTTAATGCTGGAAATCGGAGGCTTTTTCTTAAGTGCTCTATCGTTCTTCTGGAAATGGATTTACCCAATGTAATATTACGAGCAACATACCCTTCACGATCTCTTTGTTCTTCAAGGTCAAATGAAATTTCATCAGCTTCAGGATCAAACTGATCGAAATTGGTTTCGTGAAAGAAAACATCTCCAAAATTGTATTGCAAATAACAAAACTGTTTTCCATTTCGATCTTCTTTCCATTCCCAATGATCAACAACGTCATCATCATAGATACGTTTGCTATTCTTCCCGGCAAGGAAATCTGCGATGTCAGCGATCTTCCCCGTTTCCTGCTCCACCCAGTCCAGAAGGTCAGAGAAACTCTTACCATCTTCTTTAGGATACTTCTGAAAATCGGACCAGCTTTTACGGGCTGGGAAATCTGGAACCGGTAAGTTCTCAAGATCGACAGCCTCTCCCTCTGATGCTGAGCGCCATTCAACTCGAATAGATTTAAAACCTGCTTCCGCTGAATCCAACGGAATGAATTTCAGTTCGTATGGATCGTCAGCTCCATAGGTATAGGTCATCTTCAGCTTGCAATCCGTGGCCTTTTTCAAAGGGAAGGCTGGCGACTTCAGGTATGCAACAAACTGCAGCTCTTTATTGCCTTCTCCCTGCTGCAGAGGAAAACTGTAATGCGTTTGTCCGGCTGGAAGAGTAAATGACTCTTCTACTGGTATATTCACAGTTCTGCCACGTTGCGGTGTTACTGTCGCATCTTTTACCAAGTAGAAATTTTCAAAGTGTCCATCACGTACAATTCTGATCGACAGCTCTGGTAGATGATCACGCCAAAGGGCAATGTCATCAACTTCCTCCTGCCATCTGTTTAAAGTCTGGCAGCCTTTAATTGGTGACCATGCAGACCCCAGCCACTTGTAATCCATTCGCACATCAGGTTTCCTGATTGTATCCTCAAGAGGCAGGATAAAGACACCAACTCCCCGACAATCCCTGTTTGTAGAGTTCAGGCAGTCACTGATAGCGTAGTTTGATAATATGTTGAGATCTAAATCCTGAGTCAGAGCCTCCCGAATAGAACCTGGTAAGTGATACCAGTGATCATCTTTCACAAAGGACACTTCCCCTGAATCACTGGCTAAACCATCGAAGCCGAACAAATGGAGGAGTTCTTCAGATGTCTGGCAGCCATCACGGTCAAGATTGTGAGCCATGGCAGTATGGATGCTTCTGTTTGACACAATAACCGTAGGGTGTCTTTCCCAGCTCATGCCTTTTGTCTCAGGCAAGATTTCGTCCAGCTCTTTTTGGTATATCGCCTCAACAGGGGTTATTGAAATGCCGCCGTCAAATGAATCAACCACCAGCACAAAATCATTATCACGGACTCTATCCTGTAAAAATTTCTTCGATGATTGCCATGCAAAGATAGCAGCTATACTTTTAGGAAGCGGTGTCGACTCATCGAAATAAAAATTGACGCTTTTTCTTATTCCCTCCAGGTCGAAGTCGCTGCCCCAATCAGGGACAAGATAGGTCAGTTTGTCTGCCTTGATATAGTCACTCAACTTCTTAGTAAAAAACATCGATGCACTGCTTTTGGTGGCATCTGGTAGTGTTGATTTATGTGAAAAGAGGCTCCTCATGCTGACCGTTTCAATATCGGGATGAAGAATCATCGCTTTCGTGTCGCCGCAATCAACTACATGTGTTGATCCATCTTTCAGCCGCCATGTTTGCTGTAGCAATCTAAAAGGAAGATGTGTCTGAGATCCAATATCATTTACGAACGTTGGACGGATCGAACACAGATCCACAACAGTGCTATCCATCCGTATTGGGCTAATTTGACTATGATCCGACTCAGAATACTCAAATGGAGAATCTGTGACTAATAACAATATCTCCTTCGGAAGTTCTCTGAGCGCCTTCGGGTCTATTTTATATCTCTTTATTACACCTTGATTTTGCTCTATGACAAGATAGTCAGAATCAACCTGCAATACATACTTATCCTCCTCGATTTGTATCTCCCAATTATCACTTGAGAACCTAAAATCGACTATAACTATTCCTATTCTACGGGTTATGTTGTCAGCGCATTCCCCCTGTCGGTTGCTGCCAATAACAAAAAAAACTTCATCTCCAGCGGATAGTGTTTTGATGTCTATTTTTCGAGATAAATTGTATGGATTAAAATACAGGTCCTTTCCATCGTCAGAAGTTATAAACCCGAATGTCATATCAGGCTTTATATACTTTATCTTACCCTTGATCTTTGAGTCCCATGCTGGAAATAAATAGCCCCGCACGGGTTCTGGGGTTATAGAGAAATTATCATAATCAAGACCGACCGGCTGCTGAACAGTCCGAAAGCGACCACTATGGTTGAGCAAGGAAAGCGTATTCCAATAAATAACACTGAGGATATCTCTATGGACTCTTTTCCCGTCCCCAGTGATCTGCTCGTCGATAGCTTGGATCCAGAGCCAACCATCCCAGACTTTACGATAACGCTTATCCTGAAGAAGCGTGTTGTTAGGAGGAAAATTTCCCCAAGCACCGATTTCAACGGCATCTTCAGTTCTGAGCCACCGCTGAAGGGAAACAAGTAATTCCTCGCAGGTCTCTTCTGTAGCTGCAGATAAAGCATTCTGCCTTTCAACCAGAATTTGTTCCAGACGGAATAGAAAGACTTTCAAAAGTCGGTTTTCTGCCGTATCAACACTGGATCTCCGCCTGACAGCCTTGATATAGGGTTTGCCGGACAGCTTTTCACGGAGTGTTCTTCCCGGCTGACGGCTGAGCCACTGCACACTGTTACTGTCAACTTCTCTCGCAGCATGTATCGGCAGCATGGCATGCTCTCGCAATATCTTATCACGAGTATTCTTCATGATTGCCAAAACAGCTTCCTTCGTATGCAACACAATTCGATAGATGCGGTCCTGTATCTCACCCTCAGGTGACTCATCCTGCACCGATTTCGCCACGGCATCCAAAAAATCGATAATGCCGGTATGCAGGGCATGCCCGGAAACAGGGTCGAAGTTTGATACTTCAGTCAACCAGTTGCGCAGCATCAGCATCAAAAGAGCCTTGGCCTTTATCTCATCCCTATCGTTTAGTGCCTTGTAAAGGGACTCGATAGAGTCAATAGCGTTGATCGATGGTTCAACAGGTTGGGCGGCAGCATGCTGACGATGATGATAATCGGAAAACATGCGCTTTTGTTTTGCTGTTAGCTTATATTTCTGCAGTTCCGGCATCTATCAGTTCTCCGCATTTCTTTGACTGTTTATAACCGCATCATCCTTTAAGTAATTGGCACTATTCCAGATGAACTGACCGTAACCAAACTTACAAGCCAGGTCAAAGTCCTCGATTATTGTATAATCGTCATTAACCAGCTGGGTTCTAATTTTATCAAGGCAGTCCGATTTAGATTTTCCTCTGGTTTCGATGCCGCGCAGTTTAGGCATAACCTTCTGAACAAGCTGATCTTCAAAGGCAACTTTCATCGCTTTTACCAAGCTTGCATCATCATTGTTTCTCTGTGCTTCCTGCACATCAGGGTAGTTTGACATGTAGTATTCGATGGACTGCCACACCCTGTGTCCCAAAGCCCTGCCAACCTTGGATAGTGAAGTATTCATATCTTCAATGAAACCCTTGAATGGCGAAATCTGATCGTCATTGAATTTGCTTTCTCTGCACCACCAGCTCTCCCACAGTTTGCGAGACAGAAGAGGAGCTTGGTCTCCCAACGGTTTCAGCTGACGGCGTCTTTCGAGAGTGGTCGGTCGGGGGAAGTTGATTACAATTCCTCGATCAAGAACCTTGTCAGAAAGGGATTTTGTGGTCTCATCCTGATTCATTGTACCTGCCCAGAGCACATTTCTTCCCAAGGGCAGATCGTAGTGCTGGATACCTGCACCAAGTTTAACTTCAAGGCAGGGCACCTCATTTCCTTTGCGACCCCTCCGCAGTTCGAGCTTGCTCAAGAATTCCGCAAAATAGAGTTCGACATGAGCAAGGTTCATCTCATCCATCAATATCAGACTCATGACATCTTCAAGACCGAGAGGATAGCTTTCAGACTGAGCCTTTTGACTTTGTGCCAATAAACGCAGAACAGGCTGGGCATCGAACTTGTTATCGATGGAGTTAAAAAAACCAAGCATGGATTCCTGACTGTCCCAGTTCGGCTGCACGGACAGGCTCAAGAAATTGATACCACCAAAATGTGAATATAGTCTTGGCAGCTCGGACTTACCGGTTCCGCTTACGCCTGCCAGAACAGTCACAGGAGACCACTCTGAGGTTTTTAGAGCGGTGTGGAATGCGTGTAAAATTCGCCGTGGGAATCTCAGGCCGTAATCAATGCACGATTTACTAATGCCGTCCAGCCATTGAAGTTCATGCGGTCCGATAATTTTATCAAGCCTATCCATTTCCTTTTGATCTGCTTCAGGCAAATAATCACCTGATTCCTGAAGTTTTGCTCTTTTGCCCTGAAGCTTCATGAAGTTGGTAGCTTCATTTTTTAACTCATTACTACGATCTTGTTCCTTTTGGATGTATGGAGTTTCAATGTCACGAATCCTTGCCTCACGGTCTTGTTCTCGTTCGTACGAGGATTGTAAGCGTTTAAGCTCTTCCATCAATCGGTTATTGTCGGCATCCACCGATTCAAACCGCCTCAGCAAAGATTTGTTCTTATCAGTCAGCTCTGCTACCTGCATTTCGAGATCTGACTGGGTACGTGCAGAACTTCTAAGAGAATGATTTTCCTCGGATAATCGTTCACAGGCCAACTGCAGGTCATTGTTTTCGGATTTCAGCCAATCAAAGGCTTCCTGCATCTCCTGTGTTGGGCGTGTGGCAAGGTCATCGCGCAACTTTTTAATTTCCTCTTCATAGGTTTTCAGTTTCAGTAAAACAGCGGCTGGGTCTTCATCACCGAGCTTATGCTTCAATTCTTCAAAGTTTGAAATTAGAGCACTGCTCGTTTTGATAGATTCTCTCAAACGTGCAATTTCATCATTAAGCGCAGACTTCTCATTTTCGAAAGATTGCTTCCGTTCAACAACCTTTGCATCCACCTCAACGTTCAAATTAGCTTCTCGTTCCTCAAGGCGGTCTTTGCTGGATTGAAGGCGCTGCTTTTGATACTCAAGCTCTTCCTTGAGTTCATCAAGCTTAGCCTGATCCTTCAGGAGAGCCTTTCTTTTTTGTTCGAGCTCATCCTTTTCCTGTTGAATCGCCGCCTCATGAACTTTCAGTCTATCAGCTATCTCTTTCTCCAAGCTTGCTATTCTGGATGTCCTCTCCTCCGAAAGTTCTTTTTCAATGGCAGTTAGAGCGTTTGCCCGTTTTGACTCCAACTCCTTTCCCTGTTCTTTCCGAAGATTGAAGAGCTCGTCATCAAGCTTTGCCCGGGCATCTGCATACCCATTGTCCCTTTGGATTTCAGCCTTTTGTACCGCCACCTCTCTCTGCCGCAATTTTTCCTTTTCGTCTTCAAGAGATTCCAGCTCGCCCACGCACTTAGCTTCCCGCTGTTCCAATTGTTTTTTGAATGCTGCGAACTTTTCCTCAAAGAGTTGCGGAAAGCCGTTTTTTGCCTGAAGCTCCATCTCTTCAAGCTGAACATGTTTGTCATTCAGCTCCGCTTCTTTTTTGGCTAACGATTCTTTAGCGGTCTTCAATTCCTGTTCCTTTAGAGCAATAGCCGTTGCTTTTAGCGTCAGAGAGTCTTCCAATTCCTTCAGTTCCTGCTGTTTATTCAGGAGGCCAGCCTCTGTGACATTCATTGTTTTATCAGTCTGATCTGCCTGTTCATAATCCGCAGAAGACTGGGCGTTCTGCTTGTTCTTGTTACCCATTAGAAGACCTCCGTTATTATCTTAATTGCTTTGAATACATTGTTTTTCAGCGACTCAATATCGTCGAGTGTATAATCAGATTGCTGTTTATTGCCGTGTCCACGAAGTCGGATCAAATTGGCAATAAAATCAATGAATGTTGGATCAGATTTTTGGAGCTCGATCAGTTCTCTTTCTGATCCCAATAGGAAAACCGCAAGAAGGTGAGCTCCCAGAGTTGTGCTTGAGCCCTGAACAGCGCGTCTTACATTGTGTGGAGCTACCGTGGATAGTTGTTCAGGGACACGATCTACAGCAGAAAAAAATCCAACCTGAACGATTTTTTCTACCGCAGATTCTCTAATTGTGTCGCTTTTAACTTCAAGCCTTCGGTCGTTTACGGCATCAAAAAGCGTTTGTTGCATGACTGATGCATAGCACTTGATAACTTCGATAGCCATCTCCTGTGTGAACTGTGTCAACATGAGCTCGGAACGGATCAATTGTTCCTTAATATCGCCGCTTAGATTTGAAAGAAAAGCTGTTCCTAGCGCTTGTTCCAGCGCAATAGTTGCTTTGAGTCTTTCCTGATTGATATTTCTATCATTGTAAATCTTCTTACCTTCATCTAAGTCCTCCGCAACATCGGGCACCAGTGAAATAATCATCGGAACTGTTGTTTTAATCAACTCTTCAAACATCTTCTCATCAACACTTAGTTTCTCGGTGCTGCCATGCTCAATAGGGTCGCGATATTTTTTTAACCCCAATGCATGACTAAGGAATCCAGAGTGATTTTGAGCTAAACGGTGTATGCAGTGGTTTGCATTGCTAATTGCTCCAGCAATTGCAAGTGCTAATAAAGGTTGAAGTTCCACCTTGCCGTTCTCGATTTGTCGAATGGCACCTGGCTTGACCTGTAATAGGCTTTGATTATATTCGTTTAAAGAAAATCCAACTTTTTTTGCGAAACCTTTCAACAATTTTTCGTTATCTCGGAAATTGCTACTGGAAAATATCTTCTCCCATTCAGAAACTGGGTTTTCAGCAACCACTTGACGAAGTGACCACTCTAAGGCGGTATATAGATTCTTGATGCCATTTTCAATCTCTTGCCGGTAGTCACGCTCGTAATTTGTATTGTTTACTGTTAGATTCTTGATTTTTTCCAGTGATGATTTGCTCCATTCAATGCGTTTGCTTATCTCTGGATACCTAAAAGATTTTCTTGATGATTGATTATTCGAAGCTTCTGATTTTCCAAAACTATCAACAACTCCTAGTGCCTTCAAATTAGTCACCCACTGCCAGTCTTGAGAAGTAAGATATTTGGCAAAACTCTCAGAGAAGCCAAAGCCGCATCCATCCGTCACCAAAAGGTCAGAATTGCCTACCTGGATAAATGCCTCACAATGTATGTAGACAAGTTCTGGACTGTCATTTACTGATATAGCTTCAGCCATTGGCACCGGAGGCGGGTACTGATCGACACCTTGGTTCAACAGGGCACGCCGCTTATATTTCTTCTTAAACTCCCTGATGGCTCTGATGATAACGTTGGAGTCAGGAACTGCTTTCCAGAAAGAGTCTTTTGAAGGGCGTATCTGTCTTGCACTGACCCTCGATTTCTCATTGGTTGGATTGATTAGAAAATCAATAAATCCGTTGTCACCAATCCTTGAGATTTTTTTATAGCTCAGCTGCTCCGTGCTGACATAGGGAAGAAGCTTCCCGGACAGCAGATCTACAAACACTGTGGCCACGGTGTATTCCAGATTTCCGTCTGATTTATTCTGCCACTCGTTCAGAAGCTCCTGTCCGTACTCAGACAACTCATAGCGGTCATTCAAAAGGCCAAGTTGGTTGAGGCGATTCTGAATGAAGGCCACCAGCTCCTTTTCCAGACAAGTGAGTAGCGCAATCTTTTCTGTATCACCGGATTCAATCTCTGTTATCTTCAAGACAGTTTCTTCAAACACATTGAGACCGCTCTTTTTCTTTTGCGGAATAGAGATGTTGAAGGCATGACATGGCCAGAGGATATCTTGTCTGGCGGCGATGTTCAATCCATCCAATGCTGTGCGGAAACTGATTACTTTAGGACGATGATCTTTTGGTATTACACTCATAGGATCACCCCCTTTTCATGGCACAAATTATAGAAGTTTTTTAGAGCAGGAACTGCATCTTCAGCTATTTGGGTATTTGCAAGAACACTGTCTCCCACAATGGCCAAGACCTTCTTCTGACGACTCATACTTACACACAGGCGGTTTTCCGACATGAGATGGCCGAATATTTTTTGCTGTTTCTTTTTGTAATCCTCCTCGTTGCGTATATGAGGAGGCAAGGCATTCATATCTTGAGACCTCACCATGGAAAGAAACACTATGTCGAATTCCATACCCTGAAAGGCATCAACAGTACCGATGCGGAGCCGCTCCTCACCATTTTCAAGAAAGCGGTGTTCCTGACAAATTTGCCATGTACCATCTTGTGCCCGTTCAGTGATACCGAATTTTTGCAGAGCTTCATAAACAGCAAATACCTGGGCCTTATAAAAACTGATAACACCAAAGCTCAACCCAGAACCTTCTTCAGAGCCAATCCACTTGTTCACGTGCTCTGCTATAACCTTGGCTTCAGATACTCTCTGCCTGCTTCGACTGGGCAAGACAGCTTCCTTCCCTTGACTGTTAGGAACATCAATCCAGATAGCGGCTTTGTTTTCTATGCCCTGAAGGCGTTGCTCAAAGTGGCTCTCAGATAATGGAGACCGGTAACCCTCGTTATATTTTTGATAGAAATTATTGCTGGCAAAATCTCCCAACAGCGGGTGTGTTCGGTACTGAGCATCCAGCGTCACTGTTCGCTTGATGTCATCCTTCTCCTCCAGTTTCTTCAGGCGGTTGAACAGATACTCAAACATACTTTTCTTCACAAAATCGACATCAACCGGCGGACCGGATGAATCGTCACCTTCCAAGGCTCTCGCGACCTCTTCATCAATCAAGTGAGGCAACTGCCTGTGGTCCCCGACAAGAATTATCCTTTTTTCAGCCTGAGACATCGGAATAAGCAGATCTCGCGGGCTGGTTCTCGCGGCCTCATCTATGATCACCGTATCGTACTTAACCATTTCTGTTCGCTGATCATATCGGACGTTTTTATTCTTTGAGCGGATGATATCTTTCCCGACCGCCTGTTGAGTGGTTGCAGCATACACAAAGTTGTAGTCCTCTATGGCCTCACGAACGCCATCAGGATTGTCTTCAAGCTCATGTAAAAACTCAGCCAGAATTGCATCCCGTTTATTGGTTGAATTGAGTTTTTTCTCCAGAAGCTGAGATACCGTTGCCACCAATCTCAAAACATCCTCTCTTGGTTTTTCTGTCCTGAAATCAGGCGAAGGCAGATATTTATAGAGCAGCGCTTCTTTCAGTTCTCTAAGCTCTGGAAGAAAACTCAGCGGCTTGCCGCTGCGCCAACGGGCCGCTTTTTCAAGAACGCTTAAATCCGGATTAGCAGGTCCGTCTTCTATCTTATCCAGCAAATCGACAGCTCTTGCGGCACCGTCGTCAACAAAGGCTGCTTCACTGACACGCAGGGCTCGAACAAGCCGCAAGGTGGAAGGATCATTCGACTTCAGTTCGGTTTGCAGGGAATTGATGATTTCTTCAGCCTCACTGGTGATATCCTCAGAAATCACGTCTCTGGGCAAATCCAGAATACGCTTCATTAAACTGACTGTGTTGTTCTTCGAGGGACACAATGAATATGCGACAAACAGTTCTGCCAGTCTTACCTGATCCTCAGTCTGAGCAATTTGAGGATTTTTGTTTCGAATATTCTCGGCGACATTGGAGCACCATTTGTTAATTTTTTCAGTGACGGCATCTTCCGTAAATTCCGAGTCACCGGACCTTCTGCCGAACTTAACTGCCGGAAGTGCATTAACACTCAGCCTGGCAACGATATTCTCAACGGCATCATGCTGAAAACCGGAGACAAGTATCTGACCTCTTATCGACTTGGTTTTGTCATATTCCTCATTGAGCCTTTCAAGAATAGCTGTAACAACAGTTGTTTTCCCTGTACCCGGTGGCCCCTGAATAAGAGCGATGTCCGGGGTGTTTAATGCGACGTCGATGGCCTCTATCTGTTTAGGAGTTGGATCATGCTTGAAAATTTTCTCTCTCACAAAGGACGTCAAAGGCTTCAGTTTGGTGACGCGTCTGGTACCGGATGGGATTCCATTTTCTTCGATGAGCAACCCTAACTCTGGGTTGGCGCTACGCCCAGCCAAGATAGCTGCCCGAGCCTTCATCCGTCTTTCAATTTGTGCCTGCTCACCTTTTGTTGACCAAACGAGATATGGCATACGAGGAATCGTATCCAGTTCGAGTTCAATGCTCTTATTCGAAATCGAGACGATCTTAACCGAAGCATTGCCTGACTCTAATGATTTCTGCTTCTCTTCTGGATTTTCCTTGAATGCGTTTTCAGTAATGGATGAATAATCATTCCAGCTCATGTCTGGATTGTTTACGTATATGGGAATTCTATCGGTTAGCTCAATTGTGTCTGATAACTCCAACTCCTTGGGAGGTGACTCATTAATAAAAAACTTAACAGTTTTTCCACTCTGAGAAAGCTCTGGATATCCATTATATTCAATAACTCCTATTGCTTTTGCTTTTTTTAAGAATAGTTCCCCTTCAATTAGTCCATATTCATCCCATTGTTTGAGATAGCTGCCAGACTCCTGAGTCAATCGAGCCATCTCACCAGCATTAATTGCCGAAATTTTTTCAGGTAAAGATGTAAATCTTACATTCCCATGGGCCAGACGTACTGCTCCATCTTTATTGCTTATGTCTCGAAATACGATTTTTGAAGCGAAAAATATGTCTTCAAATCGCGATAATTGTTTTTTTTGCACAGGAACTCTTAACCTGTCTCCCTGAATAGAAAAAGCACGATACTCTTCTTCAATGGGATTGTTTGTCTCGTCTTCATCACCTTGAGAATCAAAATCGATATGTGCGGATTTTCCAGCAAGCATTACAAAGAAGGTTTTATCGCCAACTCTTAGAGAGCACTTTTCCGATAGCAATTTTCCCAGCTCTTCGGCTCCATTAAAGTGAATACCATTTCGTTTAGCCGTTGACTCTATGCGCTCATCAATTCCGATCTCCACATCGCCAATTTCAACAATTTCACCATTGAAAAAGATGATTTTAACAAGCGCACTGCCGTCCCTGGCAACCTGTATTACCTCAGCAAGATGCGCACAGCCTCTTTTTAAATGGAAATTTAAATCCTTCCCGGCCGATGCGTCCCGGAGCACCATGCTCCACTGCTGGCCATCAATCCTTAATCTGTATGACTGCCCAGTATTGTTAGGGGCGATATATCCAATACCCGTGTTTTGAGTCTCTCCGGACAGCTCCGGTTTCATCCATAATTCAAAGGTGATTTCAGCATTTATGTCTTTCAGTCTCATTTACCACCTCCGCTGATCATGCACTTAACCAACCGAGGACTATTCAAATGTGCGAACATCCAGAACTGAACATCCGGCGTTACCCGGTCTATTTTCATCTGTGAATAGAGCTTCTGAAAACCACTTTGCGGGTGACTGTCAGCAGCAACGGACAAATCGGCTTTGCCATGGTCTGACTTTTTAATCAGAATGCCATTATTGCTCGAAGAGATGAGCACCTCTGCTGTATCCGAATCAAGCATTGCAAACTCATCAAAAATTCGCCTCGGCACTGTCAGTTCTGAACCCTGCGAGATCTCACGTACATAGCGCCAGCATGGTGAGTTTAGGGGCTTGTCAGGTCCATTCCATCGATAAGAATCAAGAATGAGCACCTGCGGCCTCTGCGTTTTACAGTAAGGGCAATTGTGATCCTCTGTTTCCGGGTGAATGAAATCATAGTAATAGTTCATCGAGCAGCCCGGGCATGTAACGGTCATATCCGCTGCCTGAGCGAGAGCTTCAGGCCAGTGATAGATTGTCGGCCGCAGCAAGGGGGATGTCCTTCCCGGGCCGAATGTGCCCTTAAACAGAGCGGTCAGCTTCTCTGTAAGGAGAAGGGATCTGGGTAGGCCGCTGTCGGAAGAGTTGGAATCATCATCTTGGTCATCAACCCAAGGGAACAATCCGGCATAAGCCTTATCTTCAATATCCTCGTCATCATTTTCTTCATCAGCCCAGTCGCCTTCATCCGTTCCATCCACTTTTTTCCCGACAAAAGGGTGAATCAGAGATAGCAGGTAGAAAGCCACCACTGCAAACGCATGACAATCGCTTGAAGGTCTTCCCCCGTCTTTGCCCTGAACCAGCTCCGGGGCTCCGTATTTTGGTGTGTAAACAACACTTCCGCCTGCGGTGATTTCAAATCGAATATTATCGGCATCAATCAGCCAGACTGATGAATCATCAAGCCCTTCTGAAATAAAGATATTGTTGGGAGAGATATCACCATAGACCATGCCATTGCCGTGAAGGCGAGCCAGCAATGATGAGCATTTGTAGAGCGCATGAAGCCTGCGTCTGAGCCCACCGGTTCTATAATAATGAACAATCTTTTTAGCTTCGTTCTCAGGCATTGCAGAGAGCCATGCCGGGATATCGTCGGGGCCAATATTTTCTGCGGACTTGCCATCGAGCCAGAAATGGCTGAACGGAACCATTTCACTCAAAAGCTGCATCACATATCCAGCCTTGTTCTCTAAGACCACGGCGGGTAATGCGATATTCATATCCATCGGAATTGGCAAAAAACGAACGCGTTTAAAACGTTGCGAGTATTTTTCCACTGATTCTGAATCATTAACAGTATTGCCCTCAGAGTCAATAACAAGTTTGATTGCCAAGTCTGGATCTTTAGTTCTGTATACAATTCCTTGACCTCCAGGTGGTGCAAGTTGTTCTCCAAGAATGTGTATATTCTGATATTCATCCACATACTCGTTGAATTTTTTGCTCATTGGGAACCTCCTTTCTTAAACAGACAGGCAATCGTCTTGTCATCGGAGTGCCCCGGAACCGGCCATTCATTGAGCCACCGTTTAAAATCCCAATTTCGTTTTTTTGACTCCATGTGTGCATAAGTGGAGTAGAGTTCCTGCGCAAAGATCATCTGCTTTTCAGGTAACAGGTCATCGTATACGCCATCCGTGCATAGCACAACTGCATTGCATGCCGTGCCTTCAATCGTGGCGGTTTCCCACTGATCGGGCTTAAACTCCTGCTGAAGGCTGTTTGTATAGTTTGAGAAAGAGTCCTGTTTGTTATCACTGAGGATAAGGTGGTTTTCTTCAGTTTCTCCAGGGACAGCAATCATTCCGTCACCGAGGCGACCAAGAGTGATAACTCTTTCAATCTGGATGGCAAAAAGGCATGTGGCCGAACAGTCTGATGAAGAGTACGGAGCTATTTTCACAAGCCAGTTGGCATGAATAAGCCTTAGAATATCAACGATGTTGGCATCAGGGTTATTCTGAAAGCTCCTGGCTGCCTCAAAAACAGCAAGACAGGCGGCTTTTGAACCGTGATCTGAATGTGCCTTGCTGCCCAGTCCGTCCGATACAACAACGACATTTCCCCATTTATACCGGCGTGCCATCCAGGAATCCTGATTGGGAATCCCGGCTTTAACATGTAGGGGGCCGATTACTGAGGCACCCCAGCTATTCCAGAGTTGGTCAAGCATCCCAATCCTCCTCTGGTTCTTCTGATTCAGCCGGTTCGGATTGCGGAATCTGGGCCGTGGATACTGGCGCGGCCAACGGTTCATCAGAACCAAAGATTGTGCCGTCTATCGCTGAGGCTATATTCTCCGAAAGGTAAACAGTGTTGTTTGTAGAAATTTTCTTCAACTTCAACAGGTCAGCATCAGCGCCGACTGCAACAGTCCGGATGATCAGGTCGGTTAATGTGCCAAGTTGGTTCTGAAAGTTTACGATGTCTGAATTGGAAAAATTGCCGTCAGACAGAATGAGAACCATCGATCTCCTGGTATCTTTCAGATACTCGGAAAGAAAATCAGAGAGAACACATAGGTTCGAGGAGCCTTCAGCGTTTAAGGCTGGGATATCCCCGTCGCTTTGCAAAGCGACCTCGGAAACATTTTGTGCCCATTGATAAAAACGGATGTCTGCGTCTGAGTATTTTTCCTGGTCTATAAGCCGCAGCTGAGCCGCATAACGGCACAAATTCCGCTGAAGATGGATTTTGCCCATCTCATTCATACTGCCGGAAACATCAACAATGATATAGAGGGGTGCTTTCATCGATGACGCCCTCCAGGTTGAATCATTTCTTCCAGTTGCCTGAACAGGCTGTTTCCCGATACCGACTGCAGGTTTTTCGAGTCGTCGATTTTCTTTCTTACGACTTTGTTTTTCGGGTAGAAACATGAGGCTAAAACAGCTCGGCCTTCAACTCCGCCAAAATAACGGACAATATTCTGGAGCTTCATGACATGCTCGCTGGTGACATTGCCCGCTTTGCATTCGATGACATAGAGACGTCGTCCATCCGTGAAGATAATATCAATCTCCTGATAAGTATCCCCAAACAGGTTACTCAGTTGTGCGCTGAAGCTTGATGAACTCTTGTCGGCATCGTCATCTTTGAATGAGACCTTAAGACCGATGCGCATATCCTTGATCAAACCGGCGTCAACAAGGTGCTGAAGTTTCATGAAGGTGTATTCTTCAAACCATCCGCCAGAGAGATATTTGGCAAAATCCGGCCATTCCTTGAACTCAAAGTGTTCAGGGCCGATGCTTATCTTCGCATTTTTATCCTTAGAAAGCTTTGCGTAGATATCCCCATTGTGCAGTTCAAACGGCTGAAAGCTGTCGTTGTAACGAGACAGCTCTCTATAGAGCCGTGAAATTTTAGAACGCGCCTGCCAAAGCTCATTGGTCAGGCTTTTCCGATCATCGGATTCAATGCCGGGGATATCAGACCAATGACCAGCTTTCGAGATAAACAGATTATTGCCGTTGAGCTGGATAAAGGTCTCTACCGATGGAATCAGTTTTGTTTCAATGGTCTTAAAGTCATTGAGATAAACCACCTGATTATTACGGCTGTTGAAATAAAATGGCGTTGCATTCACCTTGCGACAGGCGGCAAGAGCACCTGCATACATCAACTTGGTTCCACCCGTTAAGTTGAAGCCGATCTTCTCATCGGCGGGCATTTTCGCGATCAGATCCAGAATCGTGGACCGGACATTTTCAGGGTCATACGGGTCCACAGCAATTTCACCGTATTCAGCTTTTCCAAGGAACTGTTTCATGACATCGGCAGGGAACTGTGCGGAATTCACAAAGATATGCTTCCTGCTTGAAAACTGGATCACGCCAAGCAGGTTCGGCATCCGCTGTTCGCCGAACAGGTGAAAAATGACATCATACTGATCAGCCGTATTGGTTGTTCGAACCTGTCTTCCGTGCCATTCTATCCACTCGTTCGGCAGGGCGATTCTTTCCGGAGGTCTTCCGGGCTGAGAAGATGCTATAAGGCGTTTTTTGAGAGTCGGATGCCTCAGGGCCGCAAAAGCCCAGACAAAAGCCATAACGGGAGTACCCGGGCTAAGGTAGAGCGTAACCAGTTTTTCACCTTCAGATGCTGCAACCGTATTCAAAGATTGAGTCGCAGCCTCATATATGCCTTCTGTGTCATTGAGATGCTTCAGGCCCACGGGGTGAAAATGTACATTGACCTTTTTACCGGCATCCCGAAGCTGCTTTTCCAGCCATTGAGTAAAGTGGTTGTGTGCCTCAACTGAGTTCGAGAACAAATCAATAATCTCTCTCGCAGCAGCAGGGTCAGAACCTTCAGTGTTTTCTATTTTTTGTTGAAACCCATCTGTTTTGTTTGCGGTTTTATCTGGGTGCGTAAAACCAAGGATGACCACATCGGTGTAATCTTCCGCGAGCAACGCTCCCAGAACGGGTCCGGTTGTCTGTTCCAGTCCAATTGAGGCCCTGAGATCAGTTATTCCGTACCATGTCATTAAATATTTCTTCATAATTTTTCACCATTTACGTACGGACGGAACCAGCTAACCTGATTCTTCAAGCGATCGGAAAAGACCGCGCGATTGTCTTTTTCAAGTCCTTTAAATTTTCCAATTGCTCCACTGACGAATGAACCTGCATCGTCTTCATTCATGCAGAAACCGACGCGAATCTCAAAGAAACCGAGAATGTCTTTGCACGAAGAATTGCACCGTTTCCAGTTATCCGCAAAGGCGATCACAAATGTCCCATGCAGGGGGCCATCCTCCAGGATTTTCTTTATGCTCTCTTGTGGTGAGGGCGGCTCATCTTTCTTCACCGGTCGAAAGCTCGCCGGTCCGGAGTGGAATTCCTTTGTAGAATCCAGGCCGTCTATGATCAGGATTCTTTTGGATTTGTGTAATTCGTCGGGGATGCCGGTAAGGTTTAGCGAGGTAACACACTCGTGTTTTGAAACGGGTCTTTTTCCGGAACCATCGAGATATTTTGAAGCACCAGCCGATACAATGGAGCGCCCGTTAAAGTAGATGATTTCATCGATGCCATTCTGAGCATCCAAGCTTTGAAGGATGGAGGCGAGCAGACCGTCGTGGATTGCATCGTTATAGCCGGATATCAGTAAATTCGATGACGGTCGGTTAACCAGTGTCAGTGAGAGCGGCTCAGCTTCAAAACTCAAACGCTCACCAAGGTGCAGTTGCACCGCCTCATGGCTTTTTGAGTTGAACCAATCAGCTGCAGGCATTTCAGGCAGACGCGAGCCGTTGAATATTCTTGTTGAGCCGCAGTAACCACGCTGGTCTGCGATCTGAGTAATCTTGATAATGTGATCCTTGCACAGCCCTCGATCAGCAAATGGAATCAGAAACCGTTGATTTGCCGATTTTGCCCCGTTGGAATTGTTAATGATTCCCTCCGGCGGGCTGCTCAATTTGGAAGCCTCCCAGTTGCTGTTGCCAAGAATCATCGCGGAATCTTCTTCGCTGCAGGCAAGGGCAATCCGGCAGCCGATCTGGCTTATCAGCTGACCCATTGAAAGAGACTGGATTCCTTTGAGTGTCTGGGTGGCCAGCAACACATGTATGCCATAGGCCCGTCCTTGTCTCAGCAGCTGGTTCAACATTTTCTCTGCGGGTTCGGCCACTTGGCGTCCCTCAGAAAACAGGATCTGAAACTCATCGATAATCAGCAGGATACGCGGGAGTTCATTCCCTGTGGATTCCCTATATTCATAAAAATCGCGGACAGACCGGCTTTTGAATTCCCGAGCTCGTTTTTCAAGTTCCTCGGTCAAATGTGCCAAAACAGTGACGCCGTATTCGGGATCACTCTCTGTAGCCACCAGTTTTGCCTGAGGAAGCGGAGGGGAAGCATAAACACTGAATTCCGTACCCTGTTTGTAATCCAGCAGATAGATATTCAACTCCGAGGCGGAATATGTGTGGCAGAGGCTGTGAATCAGAACATGGAGCAGGTTTGATTTACCGGAGCCTGAACGTCCGGCCAAAAGAACATGGTGCTCGGTATTCACCCCGCCAATTGAGAAAGGAACGATCTCTCCATCCGCAGTCCAGCCGATCGGCACCTGTACGCCCTGAACAGCGTCGTGTTCCCAGTAGTCCGAATTGCACCAGAGATCCGTCAGGCTCTTGCTGAATTTTGAGCTCTGTTCATATCGGTCCGATATTGATGCCAGAAAATTCGCCAGTTCAGAACGTCCGGGCCAGAACTCCTGTTCCTCCACAACACTGATTTCAGAGACATGCTTGGTCAGTATCTCTGCCGGAACAATGGAATCCATTCTTTTGGAATATTTGTCTATCGCGGTGCGCAGCCCTGTAAACTTGCGATCCTCCAGCCGATCCTCATCAATGGTCAACACCGGAAGCACGCCGCAAACAGGTCCGTGTTCCAGAAGGCGGCCAAGGTACCAGAGGCTTTTGTCCGTCAACTGTTCCGGCACCTCGAAAATGAGCAGCAGTTTATAGGGTATGGGATTGCTGCTGTTTGCCTCGTTGTAGGCGGACCAGCTCTTAATCTCTCCCTTGAATTTATTCTGAAGGAGATCCTCGACATAATCCGTCAACCGGGCCAGCGCATTTTCCAGTTCGTCCGACCGGGTCAACAATCGCTGCTCGGGAAAGAGTCGTCTTACTTTCAGCAGAGAAAGAAACGGGTCCAGAGACGTGCCCAGTCTCAGCGGATCTGCAGCGGTAATTTCAACATTGCCGACCGGCATGCAGTGCATCAGCCGGAGCATCAGCTGGTGAATCAACCGGTGTCCAGTAGTCTGGTCAGGCAGCCACAGCGATTTCTTAAAAGGAAAAGGGATCAGCCGTGGGATATAACCTTTCCAGTTCTGATAGGTAAGGTACATGCGCCCGAATGCCAGAGCGTCAGGAAAATGCGTGCCCGTGTTGATATTTTCGGTTGTTAACTCATTCAGATGCGGCTGGCGCTGGCGGACTATTTTGCACAGGTCATCAAGATGTTTGAGGGCCGAAACCCATTCCTTCTCAAAATCATCATGTACCCGGTGTTTTCTATCTCGAATCTGCTCTTTTTTTGACTTGAGAGCATTCAACGCATCATTTCGTTTTCTGGCTCCTGCGAGTTTGGAATCGCTCAACCGCTTAATCTTCGCCTGTATATTAGAAAGCTCAACTTTCAGGTCATTTTGGCGATTCTCCAAACCAGCCTTTCGAGAGCTGAGTTTGGATCTGGTTTTTATTAAATCATCTTTGCCAATCTCATTCTGCTGAATTTCTCTTTGAATTCTTTCGGATTCCTCACGTTCAGCATCACCGAATACATATTTCACAATTGAAATTAAGATGGGGCGCTCGTTGATCTCACGGTCAAGCCTGTCCTTATCACTCGCGAGATCAGAAATAGCTTTTTCAATCTGTTTGACATGATCCTCTATGCTGCGGATCTCATCGCTTAGTGATTTCAGATCCCTCTGTAAACTTATCTCTTTATCATGCAACGCAGCCAGTTCAGCTCTTTCTGCTGAGTCGCTGACAGCTCTGAGATTACCTACGGACCTGTCGCAGTCCTTCTCCGATTGCTTCAATTCTGTTTCAAGCTGACGGTAGGTATCTTCCTTTCTTAGAATCGCCTTATTCAATGCACCAACGGCATCAAACAATCGCTTAGGCATGGACTCCCTGTGTTTCCCGCTGTTACTCATGGCCCATGCTTCCTATCGATTGCAGTTCTCCTGTTAGCTGATTAATCTCGGCGGCTCTGGTCTGAAATAATTCCCCCATTTGCTGAAGGCCGGAAATGTCCTGTAAAAGAGGCTCGAAAACATCTGAAACAATAGATTGCCCAAACTCATCCCTGACTGTGTCAGAAAATCTGCCCATCTGCTGTGAGGTCACATTAAATAGATCATCAAACATCGGCATCCTCCTCTTCAAACGGTAGCTGGAGGACAACACCATCAGCCTTCAATGCCAGCTCAACAACACCTGAAACATCCGCAAATGCTTCAGCCACACCTGCTGCAATAATCGTCTCGAGTTGCGGTTTGGCCATGATGTAGTCGGACTTGAAATCGTTATCAGAGCTTCTGACCCTTTCAATCAGCTGGTGCCAGTATTCTTCCGACAAGGACAGGGAATAATCGCTATCCGTTAGCGAAATCAGTTCTTCCGTAAGCTGATCAACAGCACCCATCTCGCCTGCCTCCATAGAGTTCTGGAGCTTGGAGGAAAGATCCTGAGCCTTGCTGGTGTGTTCACTGGGTATCAGAGCGATTTTAATTTTCATGAGTTCCTCCGTTATTTGCATTAGAATCGGTCACCATGTCCCAGCAGGCTTTGTCGATCTCGTCTTTTGTCGGGAGCATACCTATTAATGGAGAACCGGCATTCCGAAGGGCTTCACGCAGCTCTTCTTCCTGTTCTGGAGTTAAATCCTTGATGTCGCGTGAACATACCGTCATAGAAGCATTGGCTTCCTGATGTCCGCCGGACTGGAAAACCATGTGGTCTTTCTGAGAATAGAGGTACGACGCCCGGCCGCATTTCACTTCAATGGCGATTGATCCACCGGCAGGCGCACTCATGCCTTCACCACGACCGAGAATCACCGGCACTTTTAGGTCCTCGATAATCAAATCTGTCTTGGTAAATCTGCCATCTTCAAAGGTAGTTCGGGCCTGTGTGTCCGCTTTATGGCCCAGCGGACTCAGCGCCTGTTCCACAATTTTCTCGCCACAGTAGCCGCTCAGGTTTCGACGTATCTTGAGCTGCACAGCGTGCCTTTCAGCAGGACCGTTGGCGGCTTCGAGCTGGCTTCTGTAGTCGGCAATCTTGGCCCTGAACGCAGGATCACGATCGGCGAGATATTCAAAATAATAGCGCTGCTGTTCAACTGAGAGATTCAGGCGCGAGTGCAGCTCTTTCGGAGTAATCGGTTTGCCGGGGTCTGGAGACCATTTCAGCCATGAATAAAACTCCGCTGCAGGCGGGTGCGTATCAAGATAGGCGTTCAGAGCGGCTTTTGCGCTTTCCAACCGGGCTCTGCCTGTCTCAAGGTGAGCCGCCGCACTGGCAAGACGGGTCGCACACTCCGTCTGAATGGTTTCCGCCAGTTGACTCGCCATATCAAGACACTGACGGGCCATTTCATTTCTCTGCTCCATCTGCATGCGTTGGTCTTTCGCTGCTTCCAACGCTTCCTCAGTTGCCGCAACAGCGGATTCCGCTTCGGCGACCGCTGATTCTGCGGCGGCGACATCAGCTTCTTCAGACGAACAGTTGGGCGGTTCATAGTTGCCGTCCTCGTCATAACTGCCACTCGCTTCGCAGGCGGAAAGAGATGAACAAGCGGAACTCAACTGCTCATTGGCCGAAGCAAGCTGCTCAGTAGCCTGTTCCAGCTGCTGCCCGGCCTCCATTTCGGCTTCCATCGCAGCGTCCAGCAGTTGAGCGCTGTTATCGGCCTCCTGTTGTGCTTCGGCCAACTTGGCTTCAGCCGCAGCAATCTGGGCCTGACAGGCGCTCTCCATGGAGTCATAGGCCGACTGAAGTCCGGCAATTGCCTCCTCGAGGTTCTCAACTTGTCCAACTGATACGTACGCCATTCCCCACCTTAACTCTGTAAATAATCTCTTAAACGTGATGCCAGGGCGTGAAGATAAGGGACCTGTTCCGATGCGTTCGCCTCAAAATGAGAGAGCTGCTGCACCAGCGCGTTATAGTCCTCTTCAAAACTCGCTCGCTTTTCGTCCTGCCATGTATCCCCGAGGGCACCAAAGCTATGATTCAAACCGTTAACCGCTTCATTCAACGTGTCGATGAACTGCGTCAAAGACTGCGCGAAACGGTCAAGTTCATCAGGATCGCCAATTGCCTGTGGCATGATTTACCTCCAGATTTCTGCTTACCAGTAACCTTCATCGCCGAATGAAGCGGTAGTAGTTCCGGATGCAGCCGACTTGACGCTGCTCCCGTCCAGTTTGATCTCCGACGGAGCCGGTACCACATTCGGGTTCTTGGACTGAGTACGCATGGTCACCGACATGGTCACTCGCTGGAAAAACTCATGCAGCTGCCCGGCATTTTCCGCATAGAAAAGGTCATGGGGCGTGCCCTCGATAAAACGCTTCAGAACCGTCTCATCGGCATCACGTCCGATAGCCATTGCCATGCGGTCACATTTGGAAGATCGTCCTTCGGAGATAAAGTCCTCCAGCGGTCTTTCCCAGCTGTCATTAGGCTGTCCGTCAGAAACAAGGACAACAGTCGGACGGTAGGCGCGGGACGGAGTGGTCTCCTTGTCCTCGATCATGGCCTTGGCCATTTTGAGGGCGGTTCCCATCGGGGTCATACCGTTTGCCTGCAGACCTTGCCACTGCACCTGAGAAGCCTTGGTATAGGGCACCTGCAATTCAACCTGATTGCCGAAAGTGATGACGGAAACAAGAATCTCAGTCTCCATCTTTTCTTCCTGCGCAAAGGTGTCGAGCATATCCTCGACAGCCTTGTTAAGGTTCTCGATTTTATCTCCGGACATACTGGAGCTGACATCCAGAAGCAGAACGACGGGAAGCGGTTTGGCGGTCGGGGTGGTGAACTTTTTTGGATCAAACATGGATCATCCTCCTGATTAATTTGCTGGTTTCAATTTCATACAATTCTCAATACTCGGGGAAAAACTCAGCAAGGTTTCTGCTCCCGACAAACACTTCGCAGACCAGTCGGCCCCGATCCACCTTGTAAGCGGTCCTGAGTTCAACCTGCTGCCCATTGATTAGTTTTGACAAAGCATCCTTCACTTTCTGCCCTTTGGCGGTGTGCAATTCTGGAGCATCGTAACCGGCAGGACGGACTCTGGTTCCGGTCTCACCGTTCCATTTCCACTCCGGTGACACCTCGAAGGTAACTCCGTCGATAATTGAAGTGACTCTGAATGCTGGCATCGTTGCTCCTTTTGCTTTTTCAACCAATTGCGTTTCTTTCTGCATTTGGTCTTTAGCAACCGGTGTGCCAAATAATCCAAAAGCTCGTAACGTACTGATATTGAAGACATTGCAAAATGACAGTCACTAATAAGGCTTTGATTGTATTTCAACTCAGGTTGATGCATTTTAAACCCCGGTTTAAAGTTTTCGTTTTGTCTGATTCAAAAACTTGTGCACCGCCTGAGGGGTGACACCCAACATCCTCGCCGCCTGACTCTGGTTGCCGTTTGCGGCCTCCAGCGCCCTCAAAATCATCTGCTTGCGGGCACTGCCGAGAAACTCATCCAGAGAAAATCCTTCGTAAGGCTCGGGCAAAGCATCCAATGGATCCGCATAGGTGATCGGCTCGGTAATCAACAGATCAGAGGCATCCAGTACCTCCACACGGCTCAGCCTCACAGATCGCTCGATGACATTCTCAAGATCCCTGATGTTGCCTTCCCAGTTGTGCGCCTGAAGACGACTGAGCGCATCGGCCGTGAGTCGACGTTGTCTTTTAAGGGAACCGTTCAACCGGTCCAGGATATGAAGCACCAGTTTGGGAATATCTGAACGCCGCTCGTGAAGGGAGGGCAGTTTGATCTCGCCGACATTCAGCCGGTAATAAAGGTCTTCACGGAAATTACCTTTGCGGATCTGCTTGCGGAGCTCACGATTGGTTGCCGCAACGATCCGAACATCAACCGCATGGCCTTTGGTTTGACCGATCGGTTCGACAATGCCGTCCTGAAGGATCCTTAAAAGTTTCGCCTGAGCAGGTAGCGGCAGTTCCCCAAGTTCATCCAGAAACAACGTTCCCTTGTGAGCTGCATCAAACTTTCCGGTCTGATCGTTCACAGCCCCGGTAAAGGCACCTTTTTTGTGTCCAAAAAGAATGCTCTCAACAAGGTCCTCCGGGATCGCCGCACAGTTAACCGCGACAAAAGTATCCTGAGGTCGGCCACTCAATGCATGGACATAACGGGCAAACAGCTCTTTTCCGGTTCCGGTCTCTCCGGTAATCAGGATCGGAGCCAGCGAGGTGGCCAGCATGGCTCCCATCTCAAGAGCTTTGAGCATAGCCGGATGATCCCCGACAATCCCGAGCCGTGCCCGAGCCGAATCCACATCAACCTCATGTTCATCAAGGACAAAGCTGGAGGATTTGAACCTGACCGATGGAAACTCGTCCGATGACAGGTCAATCTCGCTTACAGGGGGGAGATCCTTCGTTACAAAGCGTGGGGGTCTGACATGAAGAATTTTGGCTGGAATTTCGCCGGATGCCGCCAGCAGCACCCAGCAGGCATGCATCTGCGGTGTACCCGATGCAACCGAGATAAAGAAGCTGGCCGGGCCATACTCTTCCTGAATGGCATGCGCATGCTGTTTCAGCCCGCCAAAGATGTGCCGATAGCTGGTGGGATCGGATAGGTTCATATCCAGAACATGAACCTCACAGCCCGGATGCAATGCGTTGATCGCTTCCTTGGTGTTACTACTGATATCCCGGGTGGTCGGCGTGTCAAAGAGAAATACATGCTCGAAACTTCTGACGTTCAACAACGACAGGATCGGCCCTGGTTGTTCCTCTTGGTCTACCAGCCCTTTTGAATAGGGGTCGTGAAACCCGGTGAATGTCAGCAGGATATCCATAGCCTTTTACCCCGCACCGACTTGTGTTGTGGATTGATAGGTCACGCCGAAGATGGTATCCCCCAGCCATTTCTTGAATGACGGGTTGTCGCTGAACTGCTTGAACAGCTCGGTGTGGTCGGACAAGAGGTCGATCATGACCCGCTGCAGCGCGGCGTCGTGCTCGATCCGGGCGGTCTTCTTGTCGTTGTTCTTCATGGCGTTCTGGTAGGCCGCGTCCGCCGCCACCTTAGCCGGGATCTCCTCGGCGATGACCTTGCGGATCTTGTCGCCGTCCTTCCAATCGATGTTGCCGAACTGGTCGTTGAACGCCTTGATGATGTTGCTCAGTTGGTCCAGCTCAGGTTCCGGTTTGCGGCCGCCGCCGCTGGTCGGCACCGGTCCGATTTCGGCATCCTGGTCCGGAAGGCCTATCTTCAGGCTGGTTTTCACCTCGACACGGTAGCTGTCCATGTCGATGGCCTCCAGGATGCCCCGGGACAGGTCCTCTTCCTTGGGCGCGGGGAGTTTCGGGATCAGGAAATTCAGAAAGATCGACAGCTTCTCCCAGTCGGCATTCGAGTACGCCAGAATCGAGGACAGAAAGCCGTAGGTGCGGACGAAAGCCTTGGCCTTGCCCTTGAAGTCCACCTGGCCGTCTTCATCGAGATCGGCGTTATAGGTGGCCACGCAGGCGTCCAAGATCGGGTCGAGCTTGTCGCGGTCCGCGCCGTTCAGGTAGAGCCCCACCAGGTCGTCGATTTGCTCTTGGGAGTAGACCTGGTAGCCGTCCAGATCCGACTTCAGGTCGTGCAGCTTATTGGGGTCGGTCTCGTCACTGAGGATGGTTGTGCGGTAATAGGGCTCGAACGACTTCTGGATGGTCTCCGAGTGAGACATTTCACCGAGGTCGGATCGGCCACCGTTGGACTCCAATTTGTTATCCAGGGCCTCGGAGACTGCGGCTGCAAGATCGGGAAGGGATGTATCCTGCGGCAGGTTGACGCCGAGGGATTGGAGATGCTCGCCGAGGTTCTCCTTTTTTGCGGCAATGGCGAGTTGCGTCATCAACCAGACCGCCTCGGTGAACCCCT
>Ga0209723_1001219_pt1 | contig 41801 bp, 33 predicted proteins | sample BiotimSIPDNA_2_FD_185750 | JGI IMG/M metagenome (GOLD analysis project Ga0209723, IMG submission 185750) | Anaerobic biogas reactor microbial communites from Washington, USA - Biogas_R2 time_0 SIP DNA (SPAdes) (version 2) | ecosystem: Engineered > Bioreactor > Anaerobic > Unclassified | place... | reverse complement strand
TACTTCGCCGCTGATGCCAAGTCCCTGGGTATCCTCAAACGCAAACGTAAAACTGCTCAACCCTCTCCCTTGCTCATTATCCCAGCTCTCTTGACAGATTCTTCAAACCCTTAACTTGTGACTTATGCGTTTAGTGCTTATGTCAATTTTGGCTGGCGGTTAAAAATTCACGAGTTACGAATCACAGATAACTGTTCCTGATCGTAATTCGCTATTTGCCATTCTCAGGAGGTAACTTATGTACGGTTATAGTGGCAAGATTTTGCACATCGACCTGACCACACGGAAGACCTGGGTGGAAACCAAACCCGAAGCATGGTACAAGGTTTACATCGGTGGCGTTTCTATGGCGGCGCGGCTGCTGTGGGAGAACATCAAGCCGGGCTGCGAACCGCTTTCGCCGGACAACCCCATCTGTATCGCCAACGGCATCTTCGCTGGGACACCGGTGCCGGTGGGCGGAAAGTACGGTCTGGCTTCCAAATCACCGTTGACCGGCTTCATGGGCGACAGCCTCTCCGGCAGTTGGTTCCCCGTCGCGCTCAAGCGCACCGGGTGGGACGGCATCGTCATTCACGGGGCCAGCGCGGAGTGGGTCAACGTATTCATCGACGATGGCCGGGTGATGTTCCGCGACGCGCGCAAGCTGCTGGGCAAGGGTACCTTCGAGACCGAGGAGGCCATCCGCGAGGAATTGCTGGATGACCAGGTGCGCTCTGCGACCATCGGCCCGGCCGGTGAGAATCTGGTGCGGTTTGCCAACGTCACCAACGACGGGCGGCAAGCCGGCCGCACGGGACACGGGGCGGTATGGGGATCGAAGAAGCTCAAGGCCGTCTCCGTGCGCGGTACGAAGGGCGTCGTCGTAGCCGACCCGGATACGCTGATGAAGATGTCGTTCGACATCACCGAGCAGGCGCAAGGGCCGTACACGGTCAAATACCGCATGTTGGGCACGGCAACCAACGTCCTCAATATGAACAAACTGGGGTTGCTGCCGACGCGCAACTATCAACAGGGCACCTTCGAGATGGCCGAACAGGTTAGCGGCGAGTACCTCGAAGAGCACTTTAAAGTCAAGAAGATTGCATGCGCGCAATGTCCCATTGCCTGCGAGCAGGTTTCGGCGGCCACGCAGGGGATGTATGCCGGTGCGATGACGGGTATCGAGTACGAATGCCTCTATGCTAACGGTCCGAATCTGGGCATTGGCGATTTAAATGCCGTCATTAAGCTGATCGACGTCGCCGACCGGGGCGGGCAGGATGCGATGAGCCAGGGCGTGACGATTTCCTGGGCGATGGAATCCTTCGAGCGTGGCGTGTTCACGAAGGAGGATTTCAAGTGCGCCAAGTACCCCGACGGCTTCGAACCGAACTTTGGCAACGGCGAAGCTGCCGTCGCGTTGGCCGAAATGATCCGCGACCGTGAAGGCATCGGCGATCTGCTGGCCGAAGGCACGCGCATCGCCAGCCAGCGCGTGGACGCCGACCGCGGGACGGAGTCCTACAAATGGGCGATGCACATCAAGGGTCTGGAAAATCCTGGCTACGATGCGCGTGGTCTCAAGACATTCTCGGTGGGATTGGCGACAGGGACGCGCGGCGGCTGTCACAACCGGTCTGCCGCCTACGACCCCGATATCCAAGGCGAAGTGGATCGCTTCAGCATCGATGAGACGCGCGGGCGTTTGGCGGCGGAAAATGAAGAATATGCTGCCGTCTACGACTCGCTGCCGCTGTGCAAGTTCATCCGCCGCTGCTTCACCGGCAAGGCCGATCGCGCCGGCGCATGGCCGGCGATTGCAGCGCTCATCAACGCGACCACCGGTTGGAACTTCGACTACGACGCCGTGGACCTCATCGGCGTGCGCGCGCACACGATCAAGAAAGCGTTCAACATCCGCGAAGGCTGGACGCGGGCCGATGATCATCTGCCCTACCGCTGGCATCACGATCCGATGAAAGAGGGCGCGTCTGCTGGGCATGTCGTCACCGAGGAGGAGCTGGAATACCTCAAGGACCTCTACTATGAGGCTAAAGGCTGGACAAAAGAAGGCCTGATCCCCAAAGCGAAGCTAATCGAATTGGGGATGGAGGACGTGGCGAAAGAGATTGGGGTCTAAAGGAGTCAACCATGGTAACTTCAACATCCAGATATGCCTATATCGCGTGTGACGCGACGAAGTGCGTCGGCTGCCAGTTGTGCGAATACATCTGTTCTTACACCAAGACGGGCGAGTACAATTCCTATCGCAGCCGTATCCGCACCGTGCGCGTGGATGAAATCCTGATCACCGCGGTGGCGTGCCGCACGTGCGAAGATGCGCCGTGCGTCATTGCCTGTACGCGCGACGCGCTGACGCAAGACCCGGAGACGGGCCTTATCAGTGTGAACGCCGAACGCTGCGACGGCTGCGCCTGGTGTATCGAGGCGTGCGACTTCGGCGCGATCTCGATCAACCCGGCGACCAAGATGGTCGAAATCTGCGATCAATGCCAGGACGAAGAGGACGGCCCGCAGTGCGTGAAGTGGTGTCCAAAAGACGCGCTCGAGTTGACGACTCCTGACCAACGTGCGCAAAAAGCGCGGCACAAGTTGATTCACGAAGAGGTACAGGGGCCGAGATAAGGGAGCTTTATGGCCGAAAACGACAACAACAACGAAGAACTACGCATCGGCGTCTACGTCTGTCACTGTGGGTCGAATATTGCCAGTGTGGTGACGGTTCCCGACGTGGTGGAATACGCCGCGACATTGCCCAATGTAGTGGTGGCGAAAGAGCACAAATATATGTGCTCAGATCCAGGGCAGAGCATGATCAAGCAGGACATCCGCCAGTACAAACTCAACCGCCTGGTGGTGGGCGCGTGTACGGTCTCGATGCACGAGCCGACCTTCCGTGCAGTTCTCGCCGAGGAGGGCGTCAATCCCTTCTTTTTCGAGATGGCCAACATCCGCGAGCACTCCTCGTGGGTTCACGCGCACGAGAAGCCGGAGGCGACGCTGAAGGCTAAAGAACTTGTCGCAGCGGCGGTGGCCAAGGTGAGTTTTAGCCGTCCGCTGGATATGTTCGAGGTGCCGGTGACGCGCAAAGCGCTTGTCGTCGGCGGCGGGATTGCCGGCATCAGCGCTGCGCTCGATCTGGCCGATATGCATATCCCCACATATCTGGTCGATAAGTCGCCGTCCATCGGCGGGCGAATGGCGCAGCTCGACAAAACCTTCCCCACGATGGACTGCTCCATCTGCATCGAAGCGCCGAAGATGGTGGATGTGGGCAAGAGTAAGTATATCGACCTGATGACGTATTCCGAAGTCAAGGAGGTTGAGGGTTACATCGGGAACTTCAAAGTCAAGGTGGAGCACAAGCCGCGTTACGTGCTCGAAGACCGCTGCACCGGCTGCGGCCTGTGCTCTGACGTCTGTCCCATTTCCGTGCCCAACTTCGAGTTCGAGGAGGGGCTGGGGCCGCGCAAGGCGATCTACGTGCCGCTGGTGCAGGCCGTCCCGGCGATCTTCACCATTGACATGGACGCCTGCATCGAGTGTTTCAAGTGCGTCGAAGCGTGTGGCAGCTTGCAGGCGATCAGCTTCTTCCGGGAGCCGGAAATCGAGGAACTGGAAGTAGGGACGATCATTGTGGCAACTGGGCTGGATATGTGGGACCCCACGCCGCTAGAAGAATACGGCTTTGGCGTCTACGATAACGTAGCGACAATGATGGAGATCGAGCGCTTGCATTGCGCCGGTGGACCGACGGTGGGCGAGTTCGTTCGTCCTTCCGATGGCACAACGCCCAAGACGCTCGGCCTGATCCAGTGTGTCGGCTCGCGCGACAAACGCTACAACGAGTACTGCTCCGGCTTCTGCTGCATGTACACGATCAAGAACGCGATGCTGCTCAAGTGGCTCTACCCGGACATGGATATCACGATCTTCCGTATCGACATCCGCACACCGGGCAAGACCTACGAGGAGTTCTACGAGCGCGCGCGGCAGGCCGGGATTCACTTCGTCCAAGGCCGACCCGCCGAAATACGCGAGGACCCGGTGACGAAAAACCTGATTGTCCATGTTCATAACGCCGCACTCGACCGGCAGATGGAATATGAGTTCGAGATGGTCGGGTTGGCGACGGCGGCGATCCCGTCAGAGGGTGTCGATGAACTTGCACGCGCGTTGACCGTCCCACTGGATACGGCCGGCTGGTTCCTGGAATCGCACCCCAAGCTCAAGCCGATCGACTCTTCGACCGAAGGCATTTTTCTGGCCGGGTCGGCGCAAGGGCCGAAGGATATCCCGCAGAGTGTGGCGCAAGGCAGCGCCGCCGCCGGGCGCGCTGCGCGCGTGCTCAACGCCGGCAAATGGGAGATTGACCCCATTGTTGCCTACGTGGATCCAACACGCTGCCTCAACACGAATCCCAAGAGCAAGTGCACGATGTGCGCGCAGGCATGTCCTTACGGCGCGGTCATCAACCTGCCAGGAACGGGCCAGCCGAGCCAAATCATCCCGGCAAAGTGCCATGGCTGCGGAACGTGCGTGGCCGAATGTCCGGCCAATGCGATCACGCAGTGGCACTTCACCGATGGACAAATCCTGGCGCAGGTCCATTCTTTACTGGCCGGCAAGCCCGAAGAGAAGGTGTTGGCCTTCACCTGTCGCTGGTGCAGCGGCCTGGGCGCCGATAACGCCGGCGTGAGCCATTTCCAATATCCGGCGAATACTCGCAATATTATGGTGATGTGCTCCGGGCGTGTGGATCCGGATTTTGTGATGGAAGCGTTCAAATTGGGGGCGGGTGCGGTGTTGGTCTCGGGCTGCCACGTGCAAGACTGTCATTACATCACCGGCCGGCAAAAGGCCGATGTGCGTTTGGAGAAAGTGAAGACACAGTTGGAGCGGATGGGCATGACGCCAGAACGCTTCCGCACCGAGGAAGTCTCCGCTACCGAAGGAGCGAAGTGGGCGCGCATTATGACCGAGATGAGCGAAACTGTCAAAGGGCTTGGCCCGAACGGAGTGCGCGCCGAGAAGGAAAAGATGCTGCCGCAACTGGAACGCCAACTGCGGCGCGTTCGCGAGGGCCTGGACGTCTCGCGCGTGCTGGATATCTTCGAGGCGCGGTTGCAAGGCGTGAAGACGGAGATTCAACAGGCGTATGAGAGGGAAAAACTATGACCTCTGAAATGCATCCTTTTCTCGTTGAAGTGATGAACTTGCGGGGTGGCAAGGACGTGCTGGAATGTTACCAGTGCGGTACGTGCTCCGCCTCGTGTCCGGCGCTGCAAGACATGGTCCACGGCCCGCGCCGCATTATGTACATGATCCAGAACGGCATGGAGGAAGAAGTGCTCTCCAACCCCGATATCTGGCGTTGCGTCTCGTGCTATTCCTGCATGAATCGCTGCCCACGCGGGATCGAAATCACAGTGCTGTTTTCCGAATTGCGCCGCTTGGCAATCCAGAAGGGTTATGTGGAAGATAACGAGGCGCAGTTTGGGCAAGTGTTCACCGTGACAGCGGCGCAGCACGGGCGGATGTTCGAGCCGGAACTGCTCACGCGCTACTACCTGCGTACCTGGGATGTCAAGGGTATGCTAGGGATGATCGGCCCGGGCCTGAAGATGCTGTTGAAGGGTAAGGTGAACTTCACCCCGCAGAACATTGCTGCATCTCAGGAGTTGCGGGATGCGGGTGTTGTCCCGACGGTCGACGACTTCCCCCGCAGGAAATTCAACGACCGCATCGTTTCCCTTATGATTGCGGTGTTGGGATTTTTTGCCGCCATCGGTAGACTATTCTCGGGCAGCAAGAAGGAGGCGCTCCATGGATAAAGCTTATGCCTACTATCCCGGTTGCAGCCTGGACTCCACAGCGAAAGAATACGACATGTCAGTACGCGCTGTCTTTGCCAAACTGGACATCGAATTGCACGAGCTGGAGAACTGGACCTGCTGTGGTGCAACCCATTCTGCCATCTACAACGCCGATTCGCGCTTTCTGCTCTCGCTGCGTAACCTGGCACTGGCCGAAATGCAGGGCTATGACACCGTCATCGCTCCGTGCAGTGCCTGCTACAAGAATTTACGCCGCGCAGCCAAACTCGCCGAGGCTGACAAGACAATCTGTACCCGTGTCAACGACGAGATGGAAGAGAAGTTCAGTTGCTCGGGCAAGGTTGAAGTCCTGCACCCGCTGTATCTCATTCTGCGCGATTACGGCCTGGATACTCTGAAGAAGCGTGTGATGCGCCCGTTGACCGGCATGAAAATCGCCAGCTACTATGGCTGTCTACTCACTCGCCCGGTGGATCAGTTTGACAGTGCGGAACGTCCAACCGGACTGGATCGCTTAGTGCGGGCGTTGGGTGCTGAGCCGGTGGACTACGACTACAAGGCAAAGTGCTGCGGTGGCGCGCTGGCGCTTTCCCACGGGGGAACGACTGCGCGTATGGCCGGCGATGTCCTGGCATCGGCTAAAGAACGTGGTGCGGAAGCGGTGACGCTGGCATGTCCCATGTGTCACATGGCGCTTGACCTGTACCAATCAAAGGCCGAGAAGATCGTCCAACGTGATTTAGACTTACCAGTGGTGTTCTTCACACAGTTGATGGGCCTGGCGCTCGGCCTTGATCTTGCACAATTGGGCTTAAAGCGACACATCGTTCCGACGGCATCGTTGGTGGCGCGGCTTTGAGCATAACCCGAAGGAGACAAGTGTGAAACGTGGAACAACCTTGAAACATCGCACTGAAACATCGCTCACCTTAGAGCGGAAGATGGTCACGCACCATGACGTCTTGACCTGGGATCTGGACCGCTGCGTAGGGTGCCAGATCGGGCCAAAGGTATGTCCGAAAGAAGCCATCAGCCACATCGACGGTGTGGTCGAAAACGGCCGCATGGTGACGAAGTTGCTGGTGGACGTCGATCCCGACAAGTGCATCTTCTGCGGCATGTGCGTCGAAATGTGCCCGATGCGCGCGATTACCTTGACGCTCAATGACGAACCGTACAATCCCGTTATCGAATACGAGACGTTCCCCAAGCTGATGAAATCCACCAGATTCAACAAGGACGCGTTCGATTTTAGCCTGAAGGATTTCGTCATCGAAAATTGCTCCGCGAACGTCATCAGCTACGATGCGGAACAAGACACGATGAAGGTGGATCAAGAGCGCTGCATCCGCTGCCGCCAGTGTGAGGTCGCCAGTAATGGCGCTTTTGAAGTGCAACAGCCCTGGCAGGGCACGGTGCTGCTGCGCCGCGAGCTGTGTGTCGAAGGCTGCCTGGCCTGCGCCGACGTCTGCCCGACGCGCGCGCTGCACATCGATGAGCACGGACAACTGGTTCACGCCGATTACTTCTGCATCAAGTGTGGCGCGTGTATGCAAATCTGCCCGATCAAGGCGGAGTGGGAGGAGTACGACATCCATTTCGAATCGCAGGGGGTTATCTACACGCGCACGCATCGTCGGATGACGAACGCCGACGAACTGCCGGTGCTCGTCGAGCGCTGGCGCGTGCGGCACACACCGGTCGAAAGCGCCGCGTGGCTTGAAGCCCTGGCAAAGCTCGCCGATGACAAGGCCAGCCAGGTCGAAATCGACCGCAAACGCGCGGTGCACCGCAAGGACTTGATCCTTGCATTGCAGGGTGGAAAGTCCCACGTAAAAGATCAAGAATAAGCTCTGTGCTAACTGGTTTTGCGCCCCGCGCACATCATCGCGGGGCGCGGAATTTTACTATCGGGACTTGCGCAATGCGTAAATCCTAATGACAAGACTTCACACATTTGCGTTGATTTTGGGAGGGGATGAAGTGCAATTTCGTGAACTGAGTGCTGTTGTGCCGGATGTGCTTGAGTTTGCAGGTGCCGAAACGCCGATCACTGGCATCACCGACGATTCCAGGAAAGTGCAACCGGGCTTTTTGTTCGTCGCGGTGCGGGGCGTGTCTGTGGATGGCCACCGTTTTATCCCGGCGGCTTTGGCTGCTGGCGCGGTTGCCGTTGTGGGTGAAGAACCTGCCGCCATCCTGAATTTGCCCGCCGGATTCCCCTATCTGCGCATGCCCGACACGCGCCGGACGTTGGGCTGGTTGCACGCGGCCTGGCACGGCTTCCCATCGCGTCATCTGGCGCTGACCGGCATCACCGGCACCGACGGAAAAACGACGACGACGAACCTCCTCTACGCGATCCTGCGCACTGCCGGGCGCGAGACGGGGATGATCAGCACCGTCAACGCGCGGATCGGCGCGCTGAACCTGGACACCGGCCTGCATACCACTACGCCGCATCCCGCCGACGTTCAGCGTTATCTGGCCGACATGGTCACCGCGGGTGCGACGCATGCCGTTTTGGAGACGACGTCGGAAGGGCTGGCGCAGCAGCGACTCGCCGGGTGTGACTTCGACGTGGCGGTCGTCACCAATATCACGCACGAGCACGTGACCTCTCACGGCACATGGGAAGCTTACCGCGAGGCGAAAGCCACGCTCTTTCGCGGCTTGGCGACGGCGGCGCGCAAACCCGATGTACCAAAGGTCACCGTGCTCAATCGCGATGATCCCGGTTCCTTCGACTACCTCCGTGCGATTCCCGTTGAGCAACAGATGGTCTACGGCATCGAGACGCCAGACGCCGATGTGACGGCGACGGATATCGCCTACACGCCGCAAGGCATTCGCGCCGTGCTGCGCAGTCCGTGGGGGATGGCAGGCATTGTTTCGCCGCTGGTGGGCGCGTTCAACGCAAGCAATATCCTGGCGGCGGCGGCTGCCGCGCTGGCGCTCGGAACGCCGTTGGATGCGGTGGTCGAAGGGGTTGCAGGGATGCACGGCATATCGGGCCGCATGGAGCGCATCGACGAGGGCCAGCTATTCACCGCGATTGTGGACTTTGCACACACACCGAATGCATTACGCGTGGCGTTGATAGCGGCGCGGCAGTGGGTGGCAGGGCAGGGGCGCGTCATCGTGGCCTTTGGCTCTGCCGGGCTGCGTGACCGCGAGAAGCGCCGTATGATGGGCGAAGTCGCCGGAGAATTGGCCGACCTCATCGTGCTAACCGCCGAAGACCCGCGCACAGAACCCCTGGATGACATCCTCGCGGAGATGGCGGACGGCGTGATGCGCTATCCGCGTGTGGAAGGCGTGGACTTCTGGCGCGTGCCGGATCGCGGCGCTGCGCTGTTGCACGCCGTCAGGCTGGCGCGGCCCAGCGACATCGTCCTCGCATGTGGCAAGGGACACGAGCAGAGCATGTGCTTCGGCACGGTTGAATATCCCTGGGACGACCGGGAGGCACTGCGCCGCGCCCTCCACGGCGAAACACTGGACACGTTGCCAACTCATTTGGCTGAAAGCTGATCGTTGTTTTGGAGCGACTGATGCGGATTGCGCTTTTGCACGACTGGCTGAATCAATATGGCGGGGCGGAGCGGGTGTTGGAACTCCTGGTCGCGCAGTTTCCCGGCGCGCCGGTCTATACGAGCATGTACTGGCGCGAGAAAATGCCCGCCGCGTATCAGACCTGGGACATCCGCACCACCTGGATGGATCGCCTGCCGGGCGTCTACCGGCGACACCAGTGGTATTTTCCCCTGTATGCATTGGCCTTCGCCACGCTCGATCTGCGTCAGGGCTACGACGTCATCCTCAGCAACAAGAGCGGCTTCTGCCACGGTGCCCGCGCGGGCGCGACGCCGCAGGTGTGCTACTGTCTCGCGCCCACGCGCTACGTGTGGGAGTTCGATGCGTACGCGGCCCGCGAGAACGTGCCGGGCGCGCTCAGGGCGCTGCTCAAACCGGTGGTCGCGTTGCTGAAGCGTTGGGATTATCGCGTTGCCCAACGCCCGACGACGCACTTCGTCGCCATCTCGACCGAAATTCAAGAGCGCGTCCGGCGCTACTACCAACGCGAGTCGAGCATCATCTACCCGCCGGTGGACGTGGAGCGCTTCTGCCCGGCCCCGCAGCACGAGGATTATTACCTGATCGTTTCGCGGCTGATTCCCTACAAGCGCATCGATTTGGCCGTGGAAGCCTTCAACCGGCTCGGCCTGCCGCTGCGGATCGTGGGCAGTGGCCGCGACTGTGAGGCGTTGGAGGCGCTGGCGAAGCCAAATATCACATTTATGGGCTATGTCCCTGATGAGGATTTACCGGGTTTATTGGCACGGTGCAAAGCGTTTATCTTTCCAGGACGCGAGGATTTCGGAATTGCGCCGTTGGAGGCACAGGCTTCTGGACGTCCGGTGATCGCCTACGGGGCAGGGGGGGCACTGGATTCGATTATCGAGGGCGAGACGGGGGTATTTTTCCGCGAAGCGACGCCGGAATCCCTCGTGCAGGCTGTGCTGTCCTTCGACGCGGATCGCGTGGACCCGTTGGCCTGTCGCGCCAACGCCGAACGGTTCTCCGTTCCCCGCTTTCAGCAAGAGTTGCTGGCAACCCTCACGCGCGTTTTAGCATGAACGAATCGGCGAGTGAGCAAATCGGCAACTGTGTCTGATTACTCTTTACTCGCAACTCGTAACTCACCATGGCATCGCCTGCACTTCCCACTCCGGGCGTTTCGTCCACCAGGGCAGGATGCCATAGGATTCCGAGATAGCTTCCGTGGTGTATATCTCTTCCATACACTGGTACCAACTCATCCCTTCGGTCTTCTGGAAATGCCACCACTCGATATCGAAGTACGAGGATCGCCAGTTGGACAACGCGTTGCGCCGTTCCCATCCATAGTCGGCGGCGATGGTGGTGAAGTCCACATAGTAGCCTTCGGGGATTTTGGCCTTTAACTCGCCACCCTGGACCGTCGCCAGCCCGCCCTTAGAACGCGCAGAGAGGTCCCAGGGGGCGACGCGTATTGGCTCGCCCAGACTGCCATCTTGCACCTTCGCTTTGATGTACACGCGCCAGTAAGTGACTCCGCCGATGTCCTCGCGGACCAATTCTATCTGCCCGTTGCTGAGAAATCCCTGATTGATGTCCACCGCGCGCCCGCAGACATGCCAGGAGATGCGTCCCTGTCCGGGACGGGGGGTGTGATTCATCGAGCGTGATGAGTCGCCGAGGATGGCTAGATAATCCCACCCAGTTTGTGCTTCTATTGTTTTACGCATTGCATTGTAGCTGTCGTTGACTTTATCGCTTAGTTTTTCGGCCGTATCGCTGTAGTTGACATTGGGCAGGCTGACCAGTTGATATTTTTCGGGATTTGCCGAAAGCAGAAGTTCGGTATAGAGTCTGGATTCTTCCTCGCCCATACGTTGCACCAGTCGCGCTTCTAGCTCCGAATTGAGGGGTGTCAGCGTCCAGGACGGGGTATCCATCCAGTCGATGGTGCTGTAGCCTTCCTGGGCCAGCCCCCAGCCGGTTGTATCTGCCGCAATCAGGTACGACGTCGTTTGTTGCCGGAAGATGAAGGCCAGCGCGCGACCATCAGGCGACCACGTGGGCTGCCCGCCTACGCCGAAGAGGCTGGGGCGCAACATCCCTGTCTCCAGGGCTTCCTTGTCGAAGGGAATCTTCCAGATCGTTTCGTTGCCGGGTACACCGGCGGAGTAGACGAGATAGCGTCCGTCGGGCGACCACGCGGCATAATCTTCATTCTGGTCAGGTGTGTTGGTCACGTTGACGGTGGTCCCATCATCCAGGGAGATGACGTACAAATCCTTGTTGCTGTTGCGATATGCGGTAAACGCGATATGCCGACCGTCGCTGGCCCAGGCCGGTGAATATTCCGGAGCGCGGTCGGAGGTCAACCGCTGGCTGTCGCCGCTTTCCACATTGAGGATGTAGATGTCGAAATTCCCGTCCACATAAGCTTCGTAGGCCAGCCATTTTCCATCGGGCGACCACGACGGTGAGGCTTGGTAGTCCGGCGTGCGTGTGAGCCGGATCACGGTTCCGGCGGTCATCTCGATGAGATAGAGGTCCCAACTGCCGCCGCGTTGTGAGGCGAACGCAAGATGCCGTCCATCTGGCGACCAGACCGGATTGCGGTCCTCGCCGGGGTCAAAAGTAAGCTGCAGGAGATTGCCGGTGTTCTGCGAGAGGAGGTAGATGTCACTATTGCCATTGTGTCGCATTGTAAAGGCTAGCGTGCCGCCGCTGCCCACCGGCGTGGGGGTGATCGGCGGTGCGCCGGGGACCGGCGTGGGGATGTACCACGTGGTGCCTGGCGTGGCGGTGACGATGATCGTGCGTTCGACTTCGCGCTCGATCGGGGTGGGGGTGTAATTGATGAGGATCAGTACGCCAACGAGCAGGATAATCCAGACGATCAGCGGAATCTTGATCTGCCGGGGTTTGAATAGCCAACTCAATATTCGTTTTAGTGCCTTGATGAGTGCCACAATAATCTTCTCCCGCCTATAAAATAGCCGACAATGGGAGAATGTCAACTCTCCGCACAAGAAAAACCGGGCAAGTTGGTGAAGACTTGCCCGGTCAACCGACAATCTGCGTTAATCTGCTTCCATCTCCGCCTCGGCTTTGGCTGCGCGACGTGCGCGTTGTCTGGCGGCTAAACGGGCCAGAAGAATGCCGAAAAAGTAAAGCACGACGAACGGTCCCGTCACCAGGAGCATTGTGAACATGTCTGTAGTTGGTGTGACCACGGCGGCAAAGATCGCGGCGACAAAGACGACCAATCGCCAGCCCTGACTGAGCTGTTTCGGTGTCACGATGCCCAAAAGGGCAATCATATAAATCACCAGAGGCGTCTGGAAGATAATGCCCATCCATAACAGGAGCATTGAGACAAACGAAAGATATTTTTCCAGGGAATACTGCGGAGTAATCACTGTGCCGAAGAAACCCATCAAGACGGGCATACTGAGCGGAACCAGAATCTGTAGCGTGAATAGCGCCCCGAGGACGAAGAACACAAAGATGGCGGGGATAATGAAAAGGATAGTCTTCCGCTCATTGATGAACAGCCCCGGTGCGATAAAGGCATAGATTTGATATAGCAGGTAGGGGAGAGAGGCACCAAACCCGAGTATCAATGCGATCTTAAAATACGTCATTGGTGCTTCGGTTGGACTGAGCGCGACGACGAGGGCCCCGCCAAGGGGTTTGACGAGCCACGCGACGACGTAATCGACGACGAGTGAAGCGATGAGGGTCATCACGATGACGGCGACAACAGCATGGAAAAGCCGTTTGCGCATTTCAGTGATGTGATCCAGGAGGGTCATTTCATTTTCTGTGGCCATTTTATGCATCCTCGCCAGCGATTGTGGTTTCTGCGGCTTGGGCTTTTTCACCGTCTGTTATCGGAAGCGTGCTATCCGAAAGACCGACTTCCGTGACCGGTTCCGCCTGCTGCTTCGCGCTGTCGATATTTGGCAAGGCTGTGACTTCCTCTTGGGAGATGGGAACAGTCTGCGGCGGGCTTGCGGTTGTGACTGCTTCAATTGCCTTTGGAATTTCCCCGAAACTGGTTTCTACAGTTGACTTCACATCTTCCAACGATGTTTCGATTTCCGCCACCGTGGCTTTGGTCTCTTCGATATCCGCATCTATCGATGCTTTGATTTCTGCGACTGTAGCCTTGGTGTCTGCGATATCTGCCTCTACTGATGCCTTGATGTCTGAAACTGCACTGATTGTGTCATTGAGATCAGCAGTTGCCACCTCTGTGACCTCTTCCAGAGTTTTTTGCACTTCTGTAACCGTTTCCCGGGTTTCCCTGATGGTTTCCTGAATCTCTTCGGGAATGATATCATCGTCGAACTCACCTTTAAGGCCTGAAGAAACCTGCGCCCACATTTGTTGTAGCTTGCGGACGTATCCTCCGATTGTTCGCATGATTTTGAGAATATCCTCGGGACCAAAAAGGACAATCGCCAACAGCACAATGACGATGAGTTCACCACCGCCGATGTTTAAAAACTCCATCCTGTATCTCCGTGGCAATCCATAGATCAAGCCGCCGGTGGGGAAGCCGGCGGCGACTTGATCGGGGTATTTATGCTGTCTTAGGCTTCGTTCGAAGCGTTCTCAGCGTCGGTCGTCTCGGTGTCTTCCTTGGGTTTGTTTGGCTGTAAACCGTCTTTGAACCCGCGGATACCCTTGCCAAGCTCTGACCCCAGGCGAGCGACCCGTCCAGGCCCAAAAATAATCAAGGCTAACACGATGACTAAGACCAACTCCAATGGACCAAAATTCTTGAACAGCGGCATTTCAACCTCCTATCTGAAAATATTGACAGAGCGCGTAATCCGATTACGATTGCTCAAATCAGTTTCCTAATTCGCTATCTATCATACTATGGTTTGGTGTACGCGCAACTTACCCAAAGCGTCGTGTGCATCTGCGCTATGACTCTTGTAAGAGGGTTAAGTGATTGTCCGAAGTGGGACAACGACCTTGGACAATTTGTTGCGAGTTTTGGTCTACATGAGTCCCCGGTGAGACTCGAACTCACAACCCCCTGGTTCGAAGCCAGGTGCGCTGTCCATTGCGCCACGGGGACTGGATTGCTGTTGTATAGAAAAAGCCGGACACACTGGCCCGGCTTTGGGGTGACTGGTGGGACTCGAACCCACAGTTGCCTGAGTCACAGTCAGGAGCCTTAACCATTAGGCCACAGCCACCATGCTACGAGCGGGATTTTACCACAGAATGGGAAATGGGCAAACGGCGTATCCCGCTGAGCACGACGGTTGCTGGCTCCGGGTTATTCTTTTACCTCTTCCGTTGTGGCGAATGGGTTACCGATGGGAAGCAAAATGTGGAAGGTGCTTCCTGGAAATTTTTCTTCATCGTAGCCGGGGCTTTCGGCCCACACTTTGCCGTTATGTGCCTCGATAATGCCTCTGGAAACGACCAACCCCAAGCCTAAACCGCCACCTTTAAACGCTGTCTTGCTGGAACGGTGCAATGCCACATCCTCCAGTACATAGAAACGCTCGAAGATGTGGATCAGTTCCTGGGGCGGGATACCGACACCGGAATCTTTGATCCAGATATGCACGACATCCTCTAGCGTTTCGGCATCAATTGACACCCGCCCATTATCCGGCGTGTATTTGATGGAATTGCTGATGAGGTTGCTGATGGCCTGGTGCAACCGTCGCGGGTCGCCCTCGATGACCGGCGCTTTTTTGATACCTTGCCCGAGTTCGAGGGTCAGGTTGCGTTGTGGGCCAAAGCTGCGCATATTGTGCAGCACAGACTGAATAACCGAATGGACAAAGACCGGTTCGCGCGACAGGTCGAGACGATTGGCATCGATCATCGAGACATTGACAATGTCCTGAATGACCTCGCTGAGGCGTTTGACGGCGTCGGAGACTTTCAACAGCAGATGGCGTGGGCTACCTTCAATTTCCTCCTCACCGGGGATGGCGGGGTTGGTGCGGAGAATCTGCAGGTAGCCGTAAATGACGGTGAGCGGTGTGCGCAACTCGTGCCCGGCCAACACGACGAAATCGGACTTCATCTTCTCGACGCGTTGCAGCTCGGCATTGGCGGTTTCCAACTCGCGGATTTTCTCCTCGAGCCGGTTAACCAGCCGTTGGTTGTATTCCAACAGATATTCGGCCTTTTCTTCAGGTGTGCCAACCTCGTCTTCCAGGCCAACTAGGTAGGCGCGGACTTGGTCGCTGAAGCGATCTACATCAATGGGTTTGGGGATGTAACCGTTGCACCCGGCTACTAACGCGCGTTCCCGATCGCCGCGTAGCGTTGCCGCCGTGACAGCGATGATGGGGACTTCTCCCATACCTTCGATGGTGCGCAGGCGCGTGGTGACCTCGTAGCCGTCCAGCCCGCTGATGTTGATATCCATCAGGATTAGATCCGGCTTTTCGCGTCGTGCTGCCTCGATGGCGCCTAACCCATTGTCGGTCAACGCCACATCGAATCCCTCGGCAGTGAGAATGCGTTGGACTAGCCGCTGACTGGCGAGATCGTCTTCAACATACAAAATCTTCGTCATTTTTCCTCATCATTCTTGCCCAGAAGGGCGCCAATCTCCTGAAGGAGATCCTCATCCATAAATGACCCTTTCTGTAAGAGCATCTGAATCTGACCCTGCAGGCGTTCGCGATCCTTCGGGTTCAGCTCTTTTGCTGTGATGACGATGACTGGGATGTCCTTCAACTTTGGATCGGCTTTAAGGCTATCGATCACGGCGAATCCATCCATGTCCGGCATCATTAGGTCGAGTAAGATCAGGTCAGGATGCGTCGTGCGAATCAAATCTAGTCCCTCTTTGCCAGTATGCGCCTCGGCAATCTGGAATTCGCCATGGGTTTGCAGAATGCGCCGCAGGAGCCTCGCGGCTTCAGGGTTGTCCTCTATAATCATAATCTGTTGCACGCGCTTGTCGAGTTGGTCGAGCGCGCCCAGCAAACCCGTTTGAGAAGGTGGGGCGGGGGTTGGCGTTTCCGGGATAACCGGCGCGAGCGTTTCTGCACTGGCCGGCAGGACCTTGAACCAATCTTCTTCAAGGAGGAATTTCTCCACGGGGAAGGTGTGCCCAGAACAGCAGATAACTACGGTTTCATTGCGGTTGATGACGCCCATGTTGAGCAGTTTGAATAGGCCGGCAAAGGCCACTGCTGCTGCCGGTTCGATGGACAGTCCTTCCATTTTGGCCATCACGTGCAATGCGCGGAAGGCCTCTTCGTCAGAAACGGACTCGAAGACACCGCCATGATCTTGCATAACGCGGTACAGATAGTCATAGGCCGGGCCGGGAGCGCCGGTGGCGATGGTGATTACCCGTGTGAAGGGGTCGGTCACATCCTCGGAATGGGGGAGATTTTTGCGGAAGGCGTTGGTCATCGGCGCGCAACCGTCGGCCTGGATCAGGGCCAGTTTGGGTAGCCGATTAACCAATCCCATCTGGTAGAGTTCTTCGTAGCCCTTCCAGAAACCGATAGGCCCCATACCGCCGCTTACAGCTTGGATGTACCAATCCGGTGTACGCCAGGGAACGCCGGGCTGCGGCGGACCCAATTCGGCAGCGAGTTGCTCGGCGACCTCAAAGGCGATCGTCTTCATGCTCTCGCGGGTTCCGGTGTTACGGATACCGCGATCTGCTAGAATTCCCCGGTGTTCGGCGAACTGTGCCGCGACCTTCTTCGTCACGTCGTAGGTGGCAGTTACTTTGACCACTTCGCTGCCATAGATGGCGATCTCGCGCATTTTCTCGGGCGGAACCAGGCTGGGCAGGAAGGTCCACAGCTTGATGCCGGCATGGGCCGAGTAGGCGGAATACGAAATGGCGACATTGCCGGTCGAGGCGACGATAAGTTCGGTGATACCGGCTTCCTTCATCATCGAGATGACCATCGCTGCCTGGCGATCCTTGAACGAGTTGGTGGGGTTCTGGCGCTCGTCCTTGATGAAGAGATTGGGAGCGCCGAGCATCATGCTTAGATTGTTGGCGCGCATAAGCGTCGTGCCGCCTTCGCCCATCGTGATCTGGAAATCATCGCGCCTGAGCGGCAGCAGTTCGCGATAACGCCACATCTTGAAGCGCCGTTGGCGTAGAATATCGGGCCAGAGCCGTGAAATGCGATTGTAATCGTATCGTACTTCCATCCAATCATGCCCGCACGCGCTGCAAATGTGTGTGGGAAGGACAAATGGCTGGCGATGACCGCATTTACCACACTCGAGTTCGATATCCATTGGGATGGCGGATGGTATAACTTGCATGATAGCCTCAACTTTATACTAGTACCCAGGTTGTAGTTTACGTATATCAAGAATAGCACAAGTTTTTATAAGAACAAGCGCAAGGGGAACTGTAAGTGATTGACTGAGGTTTTGCACTTTCGGCGGTTCTGTTGTACAATTCAGACAGTCGGCGGTAGTCCGTGCCAGTGGCGTTTTCTGTTCATGTTCGTATAATGCAACTATTCCCTGGCTAATACAAGGATGTTCAGTGATGAGTGATCGTAAACCAGAGCCTGCACCGGAAAAAAAGGCCGAACCTGTTCGTCTGGAGACACGACAGATGCGTGGTCTTTCACAGCGGCTGCGGCAGCCGTTGACTCCGGAGGCCGCGGTGCCCGATCAGGCGGCTGCTCCGCAAACTCACCTGGTGGCAGAGCCGCTTTCCGGTATGCCGGCTGGTGTGCCCACGTCTGCCCAGAGCGAAGCGCCGGCTGCAGGCGAGACACAGCAGGCCGGCGCACAGCCTCAGGCGTCGTATGAGGGACTACTTTCTGCGGGAGTGCAACTGCAAGGGCGCTACAAAGTCCTCGGCGTTATCGGTATCGGCGGTATGGGAGCCGTTTACAAAGCTCAGGATCTGCGTTTTCCGGGTGTACTGCGTCTGTGCGCGGTCAAGGAAATGATCAACACAGCGTCGGATCCGCAAGTGCGGCAGATGATTGTGCGTAACTTCGAGCGCGAGGCGAGCATTTTGGCGACGTTGGGACACCCGGCGATTCCACAGGTTTACGATTACTTCACTGAGGGCTCGCGCTGTTATCTGGTTGAAGAGTTTGTGACCGGCAAGGACCTTGAGGCACGCCTGGCGGAGGCTGCGGGCTTTTTCTCCGAGGGCGTGGTTGTTGATTGGGCGATGCAACTCTGCGAGGTGCTTTCATACTTGCACAACCACAAGCCGCGCCCGATCATCTTTCGCGATTTGAAACCTTCCAACATTATGTTGGACGATCATAATCGGATCCGGCTCGTCGATTTCGGCATTGCCAAGCTCTTCCAGAGCGGCGAAAAGGGCACGATGATTGGCACGGAGGGCTATTCTCCGCCGGAACAGTACCGCGGTATCGCCGAGCCGCGTGGCGACATCTATGCACTGGGGGCGACGATACATCATCTTCTGAGTAAACAGGATCCCCGCCTGGAACCACCTTTTTCCTTCCATGAGCGTCCGATTCACAAAACAAACCCCACCGTTTCCCGTGGACTTGTTGAGGTGATCGATAAGGCGTTGGAATACGACATCAACAAACGGTGGGGGTCGGCGGAAGAGTTCCGCCGCGCCTTGGCGGCCAGTGTCTCGATCAAGATCGGAAGCGGCTCCTTGGGCGACAAAACCGCCTCTTTTGATACCGGGGTCGTCAAGCCGTTGTGGAAATTCGCCTGCGAGGATGAAATCCGTGGCTCGGTGACGGTAGCCGATGGTGCGGTTTTTGTACCTTCGTACGACCATAACGTGTATGCCTTGGCCGAGGACAGCGGCAAATTCCTCTGGAAGTATCCCACTGAGGGCGGAATCGCTTCGAAGCCCTGGGTTTCGGAGGGAATGGCGGTTTTTGGTTCGACCGACAAAGTGGTTTATGCGGTGGATGTGAAAACCGGGCGTTTGTTATGGTCGCTGCCGACACAAGGCCGGATCTTCTCCTCTCCTTACGGTGAATTGGGTCACATTTTTATCGGTTCTGATGATCGGCAGATTTACGCCATTCATCAAATGTCGGGCCGGCGCGCGTGGACTTATGGAACGGATGGCGAAATTCGCTCGCGTCCATTGGTCGCAGAGAATCTGATTTTGTTTGCCTGTCAGATGGGCATGGTGTATGCGTTGAGTCTGAATCGTGAACAGCGCTGGCGTTTCCGTGCGCGGCGTGGTTTTCTGGCCTCGCCGGTCATGCAAAATGGACTGGTCTTTATCGGATCATTGGACAATCATTTCTATGCACTGGATGCCCGCTCTGGCTGGGCCTCCTGGAAGTATCGCGCCGGTGGATCCATTGTCTCCACGGCGGCGCTCTGGAAGAACATGGTCTTTTTTGGGTCTGTAGACGGCTTCGTCTATGCTCTGGACGTGGATGAGGGGCGCGTCGTCTGGCGTTATCAAACCGAAAACCAGATCACCGGTGCGGCGAGCATCGCCGAGGGCAATCTCTACATTGGCGGTGTGGATGGTAATCTGTATTGTTTCGATGCGCTTGCTGGGACTGTGCGCTGGCACTATCAGACCGATGGTCCAATCACTGGAGCGCCGCAGATTGCCGACGGCATCATCTATGTGGGTTCCGCGGACCATTACGTGTACGCAATTCCGATGTGACTGGAACTGTGGGGGATGCATGGCTGGTATAAAGGCTTGGTTGCGTGATATATTTGGCAAATCGGAGCGGCGTGCGCAGACTGACAGCGCGGCCGCCGATCTGTTCAGAAAGCCGGAGACGACGCCGGCCGAAGGTGTGGCCGTTGAGTCTGCCTCGGCAACGGGCGCGCACCGGGCCTGGAACGCTTCTGGGATTTTCGCCGCCGGATGGTGTACCGATGTGGGGCGTGTTCGCAATCAGAATGAGGATGCGCTTTTCGTCTTGTCTGGCGAACAGGAGGCCAGCAATGCCGCGCCTCCGTTTGGCCTTTTCATGTTGGCCGACGGGATGGGCGGGCATCAATCCGGTGAAGTTGCCAGTGCACTGGCCTTACGGGTAGCCGCCAGTTGGCTGCTCTCTCATGTTTATTTCCCGCTGGTGGATGGTACCGACCGGGGCGCTGACCAGCCTTCGCTGACTGACGTGATTCGTGAGGCCATCGCGCAAGCTAACCGGGTCGTCACCCGCGACTTCCCTGGCAGTGGTAGCACCTTGACATGTGGCATGATTCTTGGGGATCGCCTCTTCATCGGGCATGTTGGTGACAGCCGGGCTTATCTGTTGCGTATCGGGCAGGCTGCGCGACAATTGACCAGGGATCATTCGTTGGTTAACCGGTTGATGGAAATGGGGCAGTTGACCGCGGAGGAAGCGGCGGTTCATCCGCAACGCAACGTGCTATACCGGGCGATTGGGCAGGGGGCGACCCTGGAAGTCGATGTGTCCACGTATGCGCTTGAATCTGGAGATCGTTTACTCTTGTGCAGCGATGGATTGTGGGGTTTGCTGGAAGAAGCAGAAATCTGGCATTTGATTCAGGAAGCGCCAACACCCCAACAGGCCTGTGTGCAATTGGTCGATGCGGCTAACGCCGCTGGCGGTAACGACAACATCACGGTTGTTCTTGTCGAGACCTGGCACAATCAGCCTTAGGGGGCGTGATGACGACCATTGACTCCCAAAAAGACTACTACGCGATCTTAGATGTCTCGCTGAACGCGGACGAAGAAGAAATCAAGCAGGCTTATCGGCAGAAAGCTCGTGATTATCATCCTGATAGCGGGCATGGTGACGCGGAACGCTTTCGGGAAGCCCAGGAAGCCTATGAAGTTTTACGTGACGAGGTCCTGCGGCGTGCCTATGACCGACAGCGCGAGAATCGCGGCCTGTCTACCGATGCGCCGGTGGTCATAACCTTGCTGCAGAGCCGGGCCGAAGTCTTGCCTTTGGATGAGTCTCAAATGCTGTACGTCCTCATCGACATTCAGCCGCAGCCAGGAGGACAAGCGATAGCGACGCGCCGGCAATTGAATATCGCCCTGGTGGTGGATTGCAGCACTTCGATGAGCGGCGCACGGATGCAGAATGTGAAGGTTGCTGCTGCAGATTTGGTGGAGGCGCTCGACCCCCTGGATCGTCTGGCGCTTGTGGCGTTCAGCGATCGTGCCGAGGTGCTCGCGCCGGCTCATCTCGTGGATAACGCGCGGATCATCAAGTCCGCTCTGGCCGGGTTAGCTTCGGGCGGCGGCACCGAGATCTACCAGGGATTATTGAAGGGATTGGAAGAGGTGCGCCGCTTCGCCTCCCCGGAGATGATCAACCATGTGATTTTGTTGACGGATGGTCGCACTTATGGCGACGAGGCGCACACGCTGACCGAAGCACGGCGTGCAGGGGCGGAGGGTATCAGCATTTCCGCTTTCGGCATTGGCGAGGATTGGAACGATCAGTTTCTGGATGATTTGGCGCGTAGCGCGGGTGGGGTTTCTCGTTACATCAGTACTCCTTCGGATGTGCGCGCCATTCTAAAGCAGCAAATTCACGGTCTGAGCAATACACTTCTGCAAAACATGAAGCTGGAAATCAACACCGCCCCTTACGTGTATGTCCAGGGTGCTTATCGTGCTGCGCCTTACCTGGAGATTTTGGAATACCCGGGAAATGGTGTGGTTTCACTTGGTAGTTTGATGGCTGAGGAGCCGGCGGTGGTTGTGTTGGAACTTGTTCTCGACGAATCGGCCATGGGTGAGCGCCGGATTGCGCGCCTGGATTTGGTGGGCGACGAAGTCGTTGCTTCCGATCCTATTCGTCTGCGCCAGGATGTCAACGTGACGTTTACACTGGACCCTAAGGTGGAGCCGGTTCCAGCCAAACTGCTGAATCACCTGGCCCGGCTGAGCGTCTTCCAACTGCAAGAGCGAGCCTGGAAAGCTCTCGACGGGGGAGACGTTCATGGGGCAACCACCTATTTGGAGTATGCCGCGACGCGCTTGTTCGACATGGGGCACAGAGACCTGGGCCGTGCGGCGATGCTGGAAGTTGGACGTCTCGCGCGCGGCGGCGATCCAACCAAAGAAGGGCGCAAGAAATTGCGTTATGGAACCCGAGTTTTAACATCCCCTGTGCGGTAAGCCTTTTCCAGACGGGAGGAGAAAAAGAATGACGCAAAAAGGAAGCAAAGTGGTTTGCCCCTCGTGTGGGGCGGAAAACCTGCCCGGAACTCTGTTCTGTATTCAGTGTGGCACTTATCTGCCGTCGGGCGGCCCGCTGCGTACTGAGCCACTCCCCGAACAGGAAGATGGTCGCTCTGCCCGTCCGCGCCAGGAAGGTAAGGATGGCGAAGAGCAATGGGCGCTGAACATCGAGGTCGAGGTGCTGAACACTGGGCGGAAAGTCCTGCTCTCGGCCGATCGCGAAATCCTGGTGGGACGCCTGGATGCAGCTCATGGTATCTTCCCCGAGTTGGACATGACCACAGATGGTGGCCTGGAGCAAGGCGTCTCGCGTCGCCATGCCCGGATTTACACACGCGAGGGAACATGCTTTGTGGAAGACCTCGATAGTACCAACGGCACTTTCTTGAATGAAGAGCGGATTACACCCTATTTACCCTACGCTTTTCGGGATGGTGATCTGTTAATGTTTGGGACGATGCGTCTGAAAGTGCATATCTATTCCAACCGTTGATGGCGTAAAGGAGTGTCAATGCCGTACACCATTTTAGTCCATGTTTTGAACGAGGATGCAATTGTGGGAGAAGTCGACGAGCTCCCTGAAGAAAACGTTCCGTTCCTCAAGCTCGCCAGTCCACGTTTGCGGGATGGGCGTGACGTCTCGTACTTTTTGCCGGATACAAACCTCGTACTTTTACCCTGGAGCCGTGTCCACAGTATTGAGGTCATGCCGACTGAAGGAGATGAAAAGCTTGTTACCTTCATCCGCGAGTAATCTTGGGGCGGAGATTCGTGATGTTCATCCCTTGGTCCTGGTGGTGGACGACGAACCCCGGATTATCCGGTTTGTGCGCATTAATCTGGAAATGGAAGGGTTTCGCGTTATCGAAGCCGCCAACGGGCTGGAAGCCGTGGATCAGGTCCGGGAGAAAATGCCCGACGCCGTGCTGTTGGACGTTTCGATGCCGGAGATGGACGGGTTCGAGACCCTCAGGATGATTCGAGAAATCTCCAGCGTCCCGGTCGTCATGCTGACCGTGCGCAGCTCTGAAGAGGACAAGGTGCGCGGCCTGGACTTGGGAGCCGACGATTATATCACCAAACCGTTTAGCCCGCGTGAGTTGGTGAGCCGGTTGCGCGCCGTTTTACGCCGGGTGCAGCCCGTGTCGCCTGCCAGTGCCTCCGTCCTGGATATCGACGACCGTCTCAGCCTGGATTTCAACACCGGCGAAGTGCTGGTGGAAGGCGAACGCATCAAGCTGCGCCCTATCGAATTCCGGCTGCTGCGCCATTTGATCGAAAACGCCGGGTGGACTGTCCCATATAGCACCCTGCTCTCCAAAGTGTGGGGATACGAATACAAAGACGCGGTTTCTTACCTGCGTCTGTACGTCAATTATCTGCGGAAGAAGATCGAGCCTGACCAGGCAAATCCGCGTTATATTTTCACCGAGCGGGGGATGGGCTACCGTTTCGTGGATTTTCGTCGCCAACAAGCCGAAAAATAAGGTGGGTGCGTGAAAACTTACAAAATCGTGGTCACCGGTGCGTTCAATGCCGGAAAAACGGCCTTTATCGATGCTATCAGCGATATCGCGATGGTTACTACCGAGCGTCGCATTACCGATGCTAGTGCGACAACCGCAGGTAAATCCGAAACGACTGTCGCGATGGACTATGGGCAGAAACGCCTGGGGGATGCGCTGCTCCACCTGTATGGCACGCCGGGGCAGGCGCGCTTCGAGTTTATGTGGTCGATTTTGGCGAAAGAGATGGATGCATTTGTGCTGCTGGTCGACAGTACCGACAGGCTCAGCCTGATGGACGCCAAGCAAGTGATGCGGCAGTTCCGTAAGCAGGCAAGGGTGCCGTATGTGGTTGCGGCAAACAAGCAAGACCATCGTGCCGCTATGCCGCCGGCAGAGATTCAACGGCTTTTAGCTGTGTCAAAGGATGTCGCGGTTATGCCGTGTGTCGCGCGTGAGAAAGAATCGGTGCTACGGGTTCTGGAGCATGTGCGGCAGTTATTGGCGTAGAGGAGGTTGCTATGCCGGGAACGCTGACCTATTTCATTTTTGGACTCCCAGCGTTGTTATTGGCGTTGTACGCGCAGTGGCGCGTTTCTTCGACATATAAGAAGTACCTGCGTGTTCCGGTCTCTGGCGGAATGACCGGTCTGCAGATTGCGCACTATTTGCTGCGTTCTACCGGACTGGGGGTGCGCGTTGAAGGTATCGCCGGTCAGTTGACCGATCATTACGACCCGCGAAACAAAGTCCTCCGTCTATCGCAGGGTGTGGCGCAGTCTGCGTCGGTGGGCGCGGTTGCAGTAGTGGCCCACGAATTCGGCCACGCGATGCAGGACGCGGAGGCGTTCGCGCTGCTGCGCCTGCGTTCCGGGATGGTGCCAGTGGTCAACTTCACCTCTTGGTTGGGACCGCTCATCTTCTTTGCCGGATTGCTACTGCAATACGAGCCGCTGGCGACACTGGGCATTTTCTTCGTGGCCGGGGCCGTCGTCTTTTCGCTGCTCACACTGCCCGTGGAATTGGACGCCAGCCGGCGCGCGATGCAGCTTCTGGAGCAGGGCAATATCCTGACCGACGAGACGGCGCTCAAGGGCGCGCGGAAGATGCTGTCTGCAGCCGCGTTGACCTACGTGGCGGCGTTGGCTCAAGCCCTCTCGACGATGTTGTACTACATTTCCTTGTTGGGTGGCGGGCGTCGTCGTGCCTAGCTGTAGTTTCTTTGCTTATCGCTTGATTGGAAAGCCTGACTATGCGCTGGAAGTTTGATCCGTTTATGGAGTGCGCCGCCCTGGGCGAGGCACTGGCGCGGTTGATGCGCGATCCACGTTTCACGCCAGCGCGTGTGGCGCGCGCTTTCCGGCGCGATAAGGTCATCGAAACCACCTTGATGGTCGATGTGTACACGACGGCAGATGAGATTGTGGTACAAGCCTCGCTTCCTGGTCTCAAACCCAAAGATGTCGAAATCAAGCTCGAGCGCGAGCGGTTGACGATTCGGGGTAAGTTCCCCGCCCTCCTGGACAATGTGGGGTACGTGTTACAGGAGCGCCAGAGTGGCTATTCTTGCCGGATGCTGGCCTTGAACGTTCCGGTGGACGGTACCCGTGCCGAAGCCCGGCTCGTCGACGGTATACTGACGCTGGTGTTGCCGAAGGTTCAGGAGCCGCAAACAAAAGTGACGTATGTACGTCCAAAATAATGTGTTCCAAACGGCGTCCAAAACAAGCGCAGACCCTTACTCGTCTGCGCTTGCTTTTTGCGTTTCCTAAGCTAAGATGAGGTTGCAATGCTTTGATTGCGAGGCGACTGCGGCTTCCGAGATGACTTCAGAAGCTGTTTGGATTCTCTGGGGGAATTATGCATAAATCATCTTCGCAGTGGCTGTGGGCCACATTTTTGATCCTCATTGTGCTTGGATTGACGGGCTGCGAGAAGATACTCGTGAGCCTACCAGCGTCTACCTCGACGTCTACGCCAGAAACTACGGAGACGGTCACGGCGATTCCCACGACGCCGCCGGAGCTGCCTGATGGGCCATATCCGCCGGTTTTATTTGACTACGAACCACGTTCAGGCCAGGAAGTTGCCGTAGATGCGGTCGCCGGTGCGGCCGGCCCCGCCGTCATCAAGCTGTTTTTCGATCAGCCGATGGATCGGGAAAGCGTCGTCGCGGCTTTCCGCGTGGCTCCGACTCTCGAGGGCGATTTCGATTGGCCGGATGATGCGACGCTAGTGTTCCGTCCGCGGGCGCTGGCGGCTTCTACTCGTTACCGCGTGTCGCTGGCAGATGGTGTGCGTTCGGTGGCGGGATTGCCCTTATCCACGGAGTTCTCTTTTGCCTTTTCGACGCTTACACCGCTGATAGTTACCCGTCTGACGCCCGCTGCGGGGTCTCTTGATGCGCGTATTGACACGCCGGCTCTGATCGTTTTCAATCGGGCGGTCGTCCCACTTGCATGTGTGGGGCAACCGGTGCAGGCGAATAGTGGGTGCCCGACACTTCCCCTGAGCTTCGAACCTCCCGTTCTGGGCACAGGGGCGTGGGTAGAGACGTCCGTCTACCGCTTCGATGCGTTGCGTGGATGGGCCGCCGGCCGAGCGTACACAGCCACGCTGGCAGCGGATGTGGTTAGCGTCGAAGGCGCAGCGCTCGGTGACCCTGTGACCTGGTCTTTTTACACGGCATCCCCTGCGATTCAGGCGAGTACTCCCGCTGATGGACAGTCGCAAGTCTCTCTGGAAACCGATATCCGCGTAGTTTTCAACACGCCGATGGATCAGGAGATCACCGGCAGCGTCTTCAGCGTCGTTGGCCAAACGGGCGAGGTGGTTCCCGGCGCGGTCACGTGGGAGGATAACGGGGCCGTGTTGGTTTTTACCCCTGTTGCGCACCTGAGACTTGGAACGCGCTATACTGTACAGGTCGGCGCGCGCGCGCGTGCTGCTACCAGCGCTCCATTGGGCAATCCACAAAGCTGGACTTTCACCACCGTGCCATATCCGGCCCTTGTTGCCACCATCCCTCAGGACGGAGCGACCACTGTAGACCTGGCTGAACCGGTGCGTCTTGCATTTAGCGGCGCATTGAATGTGGCGACACTGGACCGGCACATTAGCATCACGCCGACAGTGGAAAACCCGTATGCCTATTTCGATGCGGATGCAAACGTTTATTACCTCTCCTGGGACAAACAGCCCCAGACGAACTATTGCGTGCAGGCGAAGCCCGGTATCGCCGATGTGTACGACAACGTAATCACAACCAGCCAGACGTTGTGTTTTGATACTGGAGACTTGCCGGCTTTCGTTGCTCCGGCAAGCGCTGAGGGTGCCGTTACGCTCGATGCGTCACAGTCGTCGCAGCTTAGCTTTGTGGTGCAGAACCGTGATCGCGTTTCCTTTACCCTTTCGGAAGTGGGTGAACCGGATTTTGTGCGCGCGCGGGATGTCGAAGGGGTCGTCGTTCGCGAGTGGCAGGAGACGTTCACAACGCCGCGCAATACAGCTACGGTTGTTCCCATTGTCCTGCGGCGTCTCGGTGGGGCGCTTCCGGCAGGCTATTATCACCTTGCGTGGGAGAATCCGCCGTGGGGGATGCAATCCTTTAACTTTGCGGTAGTGGATCGCCATGTGATGTTGAAACTGGCGGCGGAAGAGGTATTAGTGTGGGTCACTGACCTGCGCAGCGGCGAACCGATCAGCCGCACCGCCGTGCGCCTGGTCGACGGTGACGGTTTGCTCGTCGCTGCCGGCACGACGGACGAGGATGGGCTGGCACAGATTCCCGTCAGCCTGCGTAAGGATTTGTGGACCAACATTGCTGCTGTCGTCGGCGAGCCGGGCGCGGTAGGATTCGGTGTGGCGCTGTCTTCGTGGATGGGCGGGGCTGCGCCGTCCGCCTTTGGCATTGCGTTTGATGGCAGTGCGATGGCTCCCTATGTCATCTATGTGCATACCGACCGGACAATCTACGGGCCAGGGGAAACGGTGCATTTCCGCGGTGTGGTGCGCGAAAGAGCCGACCGGTATCTGATGCCCTCGTTGGATATGCCCGTGCAGGTGGTTTTGCGCGAGGCCACAGGGCGCAGTGTTTATACCACTACCGTCGCGTTTTCGGATATGGGGTCGTTCGCTGGGGCGGCGGTGCTCCCGGAGAGTGTGGGGGTGGGGGATTACGTACTCGAAGCCTCCTTGCCTGATGTCAGCGATAACCGCCCTGGAGCGGCGGCATTGACCGTTGCCGCTCCCTGCAAGCCGGCGTTGACCGTCCGTATTGCTCCGGAGTCGGCGGATGTGCTGCGTGGTGACCCGTTGCGCGCTGCTATCACTGTGGATGACGCTTCCGGCGTCCCCGCAGCTGGTGTGCGGCTGACGTGGGCCGTGTATGCGGCGGGCGAGTCGCTGCAAGCGGCGTCGTCTGAAACGTGGCAGTGGCCGGAGGCGGTTTCGGGTGATCCCTTTTTGGTGGCCGAGGGTGAGGCTGTCACCGACGCGGAGGGCCATTTCCTGCTCGAACTACCGGCCGAGATGCCGGTGCTTGCCGCCGGTCAGGCGCTTGGCCCGCAGCGGTGGACGATCGAAGCAATCGTGTACGACGCCGTTGTACAAAACGCTTGCAAATTGCCGGTGAGCGGGCAGGAACAGGTCGTGGTTCACCCTTCTCGTTTCTACCTGGGCTTACAGCCGCGGGAATGGGTGTCGCGTGCCGGTATGCGAACCGAAATCGACCTCGTCGCGCTTGATTGGACTCAGGTACCGGTTACCGAACAAGAGATTGCCGTCTCGTTGACTCGCCGTGAGTGGTATCGCCTCCCAGGAGAGGGGGCCACCATGGGCTACACCGACACCGCCGTTTCTACCGTCCGTGTGACGACGAATTTCGAGGGGCGGGCCGTGGCGACACTTGTACCGCCTGACAGCGGTACCTATATCATCGCGGCGGATACGCTCGATATGGACGAGCACCCCGTACACACCGAGATTGTGCTGTGGGTAAGCGGTGAGGGGGGCGCCTCCTGGCCGCTGGAGGACGGCAAGGTCACTCCGATTGCCGATGCGCGCGAGTATCGCGTGGGCGACCGGGCTAAAATCCTCTTGCCGGTGGATTTCGATGGACCGTATCAACTATTAATGACGGTGGAACGCGATGGTATCCTCGCCGTTGAGCGGCAGGTGCTCGATACGCCGAATCCCGTCGTAGAGATACCGATCATCGAAGCCTATGTCCCGAATGTCTACGTCTCGTTTATGCTGATTCGCGGTGTCACCGAGACGGTGTCCGCTCCGGAAGTACGGATTGGCTACGTGACGTTGCGAGCTATCCCGTCCGCACAAACGCTGACCGTCATCGCGTTGCCTGACAAGGAGACATACCGGTCGGGAGACACTGTGGTATTGACGGTGCGCGCGGTGGATGCTACCGGACGTGAGGCGGATGCACTCGTGAGCGTAGCGCTGGTGGATAAGGCGGCGTTGTCGCGCGGCGGTTACCAATCCTCGCACCGTATCCCTTCCATCGTTGAGGTCTTCTACGGGCTGCATCCCTTGCAGGTGATGACGGGCGACGGGCTGCTGGTACTCTCCAGTCCTCAGAATGACGCCACGCTCGTTGACACGATTGCATTTCCACCGCTCTCGTCTGCGCGTCCTGCTGCCGTTGGGACGTCAGGGGCTGCCTCGCGTGCGCGTCTGGTCGATGGTGTGCTGTGGGAGGGCGATGTGCGTACTGGTGCAAGCGGCGAGGCGCGATTCTCCTTTGTCTTACCCGAAACTCCGGCGACTTGGGTGGCCATGGTCTACGCACTCACCACCGATACGAAGGCCGGTGAGACCCAGGTGGAGATCGCCGCGGAGCAGCCGCTGTACCTCCAACCTGTGACACCGGGCTTTCTGGTTGTTGGGGATGAGGCTGAAATCGCCGCTGTTGTTTACAATCACACGGACAAACCCTTCTCCGGCGCGGTGCAGTTGACGGCAGACGCGGGGGTGCGTGTGGATACGTTGATGCGCACATTCGATTTGCCTGCCAGAGGGCGCGCGCGCGTGGTGTGGACGCTTTCCGTCCCGCAGACCAGTGCTGAGACCGTGGCACTGGCTTTCACGGCCACGGGGGGCGGATACCGGAGCACAGTTTCGACCGAAGTGCCCCTCTATCGCTATGTTATGCCGGACGTGATCGGGGTTGCCGGTGTGCTGGACAAGGCCGATACGCGTCTGGAGACGGTGACAGTCTCCCCGGAGGCCGGGGGCGCGAGTGCCCTGATCGTACGCGGTGTCTCGTCTCCTGCCGGGGCGCTGGTCGATACGCTGACCTACCTGGATCAGTATCCCTATGCCTCGACGGATGTGCTGATCGAGCGCTTTGTCTCCTATGTATTCACCTACCGCGCGCTTCAGGAGTTGGGCGTCGCTGATGACGCCTTGCTGGAACGGTTGCAGGTTTCGATTGTCCAGGCGATGGAGCGGCTTTACACGCGCCAGAACGCGGACGGCAGTTGGAGCTGGTGGGAGGGGCAGGAGGAGCGTGCGGATGCTGTGTACGACGACTTCGCGCTGCATTTCACGGCGTTTACTACCCTGGGGCTGCTTGAGGCCGAACAGGCGGGCTTTGACGTGCGCCATCCGGTTCGGCAGCAAGCGTTGGCTTACATTTTCGATCATCTTATGCCGGCGATCTCAGGTGGAACGTACTATCCACATCAGGCGTTGGGGCTATACGTGTTGTCCAGGGCGCATGTCCCCTGGCCAACCAATGCCAGCGCGCTGCTGTACAGCGCCCGGGAATCCCTGGGTGTGGTGGGGCGTGCTTATCTGGCGCTGGCGCTCGGAACATCCGACCCTTCGGATTCGCGGCTGATCGCTTTGCTGGACGGGTTACGGAGCGAGGCCAGGCTGTCAGCAGCCGGCGCGCACTGGGAGGGCAGCATCCCCGTTGCCGGTGGCATCTTTGGCGATGGTGGTGGTCTGCACTGGCATACTGATGTGGTCGTTACGGGCATTGTCCTCGACACGTTGGCGCGCTTTGCACCCGCTGATCCGTTGTTGGCTCAAGCGACACGCTGGCTTATGGCGGCGCGGCGTGGTGGGCTTTGGCAAACGACCTACGAATCGGCGTGGGTCATCGTGGGCCTGTCCGCGGCACTGAGCACTTCGAATGATCCGGCAGTGACGGGTGAATCATCGCACTACGATTGGGCCGTTGGGTTGAATGGTGTGGTGCTGACGGAGACCGTAGCCCAGGCCGCTGGGAGCAACACCGTGGTCGTTGCCCCGTGGCACTTGCGAGCCGGCCTGTTGCCTGAGGAGGGCGGGGGCGCGAGTCCGCTTTCCCTTCTGTCTCGGGATCGTTTCAATGTGTTGAAGATCACCCGCGGCAGCGGAACGGGCCTGCTGTATTTCACGGCGCACATGGAATTGTCAGTTCCGGTGGCGCAGATCACTGAGGAAAGCCGTGGGTTGACGCTGCGCCGCGAATATTGTGCTGTGGAGGACCCCACGCCTGCGAGTGGGCTTGCGGTTCCCGCGTCTTGCCGTCCACTGGCCGAACTGTCTGTGGGTGAGCAGGTGGCGGTGCGCCTGACGTTGACTGCGCCACAGGCACACACTTACGTACGCCTGGAAGTTCCCCATCCGGCGGGATTCGTCCCGGTGGAGGCGACGGGAAGCTGTGCGCTGGATCAAGGTGCAGGCTGGTGGACGGTGCCTTTTGAGTGGTGTGAGATGCCGGATGACGGGCGTGAATTTGGGCGTGTCGTCTTCTTTGCCTCTGCCGTGCCTGCAGGAACACACCAGGTGACGTATCTGTTGCGCGCGGTTACGCCGGGCACGTATGGGGCGCTGCCAGCAGTCGTTTCCGAGGTTTATTTCCCCGAAGTCTGGGGGCATACCGGAGGCGACGTGCTGCGCGTCACGCCATTGGCCCAGGATTGATGATTTTGGCGCGGGAGCGTAAAGAAGCCAGGTTTTCGACTTTTGACTTCGGACTCAGGATTAATTTTCGGAGGTGCATATGGTTCAGCAGCAACGTGGCATTATCAGCGGCGTTTTTTCACCGGTGGCTCCTCGTTCGGTTGCCGAGACCGGCCTGAATATGGGCTTGCTCAGTGATCTGGCATTGAAGGTGATGTACTTCGAGAGCTATCTTGCCGGGCGCGATCTCGCCGATAGAATGGGATTGCCCTTCGCGGGCGTTGTCGCCGGTATCCTGGATTTCCTTAAACGCGAGCAACTTTGCGAGGTGCGCAGCGCCTCTGGGCGGGGCGGGCTTTCGGAGGCGATGTACGAGTACGTGCTCACGGCGCGCGGGCGCGAGAATGCCCGCGATGCATTGGAGCGCTCGCAGTATGCCGGCCTTGCGCCGGTCCCTCTGACCGACTACATCCAATCGATTCGCGTGCAGGGCTTGAAAGATGTGGTGGTGCATAAACAACACCTGCAGAAAGCGTTATCGCACCTGATTTTTAGTCCCAAGACCTTCGAACAGATTGGCCCGGCGGTGAACTCGGGACGCTCCATCTTCCTCTTTGGCAGTCCCGGCAATGGTAAGACATCGATTGCGGAAGCCATCGGGACGTTGTTGATGGAAGGCGACATGTACATCCCTTACGCAGTAGAAGTCGAGGGACAGATCATCAAGGTCTTCGACGACGTTAACCATAAGCCGATCAAAGAGGAAGGGCAACGGAATGTGGATGCGCGCTGGCTCAAGGTCAAACGGCCATTTATCGTCGTCGGTGGCGAGCTGACCCTGGAGGGGCTGGACCTGGTCTACGACACCAACAACAAGTACTACGAAGCGCCCTTCCAAATGAAAGCCAACGGCGGCATCTTTCTGATCGACGACTTTGGACGGCAGCAAGTGCGGCCCACGGATTTGCTCAACCGTTGGATTGTCCCCCTCGAAAAACGCATCGATTTTCTGACGCTGCATACGGGACGCAAATTCGAGATTCCCTTCGAGGTGCTGATCGTCTTCTCGACGAACCTGGAGCCGGCCGATCTGGTGGACGAGGCTTTCCTGCGGCGCATCCGGCACAAGATCGAAGTGCACGATCCCACCTGGGAAGAATTCGCTGAAATCTTCAAGCGCGTCGCCACCGCCAAGAAGGTACCCTTCTCCGAACAGGCTTTCGCCTACGTGGTTCGCGAGCACTACCTGAAGCCGAACCGTCCCCCGCGCGCGTGCCACGCTCGTGACCTATTGGATCAAGTGATCGACATTGCCAAGTATCTCAACGTGCCGCCGGCTTTGAGCAAAGAACTGGTCGACCGGGCGGCGGCGGCCTACTTTGTGGAGTTTGAGGAGCACTGAGATGACGCGATTTCCCGATTTATGGCAGCGTCAACAACCATTAGGCCGCCCGTTTGTTTTGGGGCACCGTGGGGCCAGCCACGCCGCGCCGCAGAACACCCTCGCTGCGTTCCGCAAAGCAGTGGATGCGGGAGCCGATGGCATCGAGCTGGACGTGCATCTCTCGCGGGATGGCGTGCCGGTGGTCATCCACAACGACAGCGTCGACGCCACCACCGACGGCCATGGCCTGGTGCGTGAGATGACGCTGGTGCAGCTCAAGGCTCTGGATGCTGGTGCACACTTCGATGCGGCTTTTGCGGGTGAGCGTATACCCACGCTGGAAGAGGTGCTGGCCGAAGTCGGCCCACGGCTGTTGACCAACATCGAGTTGAAGGCCGGGCAGACGTCGGCGCTGGTGTCCGCCGTTGTCGAGTTGGTCAGGCGTATGGGGATGGCGACCCGCGTGTGGTTTTCGTCCTTCAAGCCCTATGCGCTTTACCGGGCGCGCGCTTTGGCGCCGGAGATTCCCTGCGGGTTGCTCTATGGCCCGTTGAACCTGGGGACGTTTCTGTTGCGACCGTTTACGCCACACGAGGCGCTGCACCCGTATAAGGATATGCTCACCGCACGCGCCATTCGCCGGGCGCACGACCGTGGCCTACGTGTCTTCACGTGGACGCTTGATGATCCCGATATGGTACGGAAGCTCGCCGCGTGGGGGATCGATGGCATTATCACCAACGAACCGGCGGAAATTCTGGAGGCCTTGACTGCGGGTCAGGGGTAGGTGGTCTGCCGGAAGTGGGATTGCGCGGCCAGACGCTCTTCTGAGAGAGTTCCATCTATCCACGCGGCGACGTCCTGGCCCGAAAGTTGGGCGAGGTACTGCACGGTTTCCGCGTTTCCGCGGGCCGTCAGTGCGATGGCGATCGTTTCTGGAATGTAACAACCGCTCATTAAGACCGCTTTCATTTCATCTAACGCCGTCCACAAGAGTTGGGCGCTCTCCAGGGGCGGTGTTGCGGTGGGATATGTGGCGTGCAGCGTGATGTAAAGTTGTGTTTCGTCCCAGGAAACGGTGGCCGTATCGCTGAAAGGTGAGGGCAACGCATTACACGTGTCCAGCATCCCCTGGATACAGCGTGAAACCCGCATCTGAACGACGACAACAGGCTTGACCGGGGTGGCAGTCATCGTGCGGACGACGACAGTGGCCAATACGCCGATCACGACGAAATCCAGGATGCCCAGAATGATCAAGATGTATCTTTGTTTGCGCGTCATTGCGTCACAGTATAGCACAGCGCGCTATACCCGCAATAGACGAAGCTTGCCACAACTGGTGATGAGATGACCAACGGCGATCCGACGACCGGCGACGTGACAGCTACGCGGGCAAACAGGGCGCGAGGGGGCCTCTCAGGGCTATCGAGCGGCCTGCTTGCCTCTTTTCTGCTCGGCTGGGCGCCGATTTTGGGCAAGTTCGCCTATCGTGCCAACGTCGACCCCATGACTTTGGCCGCTTTGCGCACGGCGGTGGCGGCGCTTTTTTTGTGGGTCATCTATCTGCTCTTCTGGCGCAAGCGCATTTTCATCCGTTGGTCCGCCGTGTTGAGCTGTCTCCTGGTCGGCATCATTAACGGTATCGGTTCCCTGTTCTACTACAGCGGCCTGAGTCGCCTCGATGCCTCGCGCGCCTCGCTGCTCGGTGCGTTGTATCCCGTCTGGGCGGTCATCTTTCTGATCGCTTCCGGACAGACGATCCAGCGGACGACGCTGGGGCGTTTGTTCATTTCTTTGTGCGGCGCGGTGCTGGTGACATCGCCGTGGATGATGAGCACACTGACCGACTATCTCGGGGTGATGTTGATGCTGGCCTACGCCGGGCTGACCGGCTGGTATCTGGTGATGGGCCAGTGGGTGCTGGCCGACGTGCCTTCGCAATCGGGGACGCTCTACATCCTTACCGGCATGGCGGCGACGGTGGCTGTCGCGCGCGTCGTGGGCCAGGGGACTGACGTCGCGCCGATTTCTGCTTCTGGGTGGACGGCGATCGTTGCGTTGGGGCTGACTACGGCGTTTTCGCGGCTGGCGATGTTCTTCAGCCTGGAGAAACTCGGCGGCGTGCAGACAGCGATCATCAGCCTGATGGAATTGGCCGTCAGTCTGACGTTGGCCTTTATCTTCCTGGGGGATCGTTTGGCCTGGTACCAGTGGCTCGGCGCGATTCTACTCCTCGGTGGCGGTGTGTTCGCCAGGATGGACATCGAAGCCGGCGCGATACCGCCGCCACCTTTCAATCCAATGGAAAAATAACGGACAGGAATGCGCCTGTTCTTGTCTATCTCCTGCTTTTGCCTATACTCGAAGTATGATTGATCCACAGCTTGCGAACAAAGTTGTCCTGATTACCGGCGCGAACCACGGCATCGGTGCGGCGACGGCGCGGGCGTTGGCGGCGCAAGGGGCGAAGGTCTTCATCACCTATTACCGCGTGCCGCATCGGTACTCGGAGGCGGAATTGCAGGCGGCACTCGATGCGGGCGTCGGCGGGGACGCGCTGTACTGCGCGCTACAGCAGAACACCGCCGACGCGCTCGTGGCGGACATCCAGGCGCGGGGCGGCGTCGCTGCGGCGCGCGAGACCGACCTGTCCGATCCCGCGAACATTCCGCTGCTCTTCGACCGTTGCGAAGCGGAACTTGGCCCGGTGGATGTGCTCGTCAACAACCACACGCACTGCGTTTTGGAAACTTTTGATCCGGCGCGGGTCACGGATAGGGAGAGCGGCGTCCGCCTGCTCACCGCGCCGGTGATCGACGCGCACTTTGCGATTAACGTGCGCGCGTATGCCTTGCTGATGGCGGAGTATGTCCAGCGTTACCTGAAGCGAAACGCGCGCTCCGGTCGTATCATCAACCTGAGCACCGACGCGGCGCACGCGCACGAGGGCAACGTCAGCTACGCCGCCAGCAAACATGCGATCGAATCCTACAGCCGCTCGGCGGCGGCGGAAGTGGGGAAGTATGGCATCACCGTCAACATCGTCGCGCCCGGCCCGATCCAGACCGGGTACATCACGCCAGAGACGGAAGCGCATATCGCCGCCGGAACGCCGCTTGGCCGCGTCGGCGAACCGGAAGACGTGGCGGACGTGGTCGTCTTCCTCGCTTCCGAGCAGGCGCGGTGGCTGACGGGGCAGTTGTTGTACGTGGGCGGCGGATGGCGGATGGGGCAATGAACGTTTCGCAGGCCGGAACTATCGTGTTTGAAACCGAACGGCTCATCGTCAGGCCGGCAGTGGAAAGCGATCTCGATTTTTACCTGGCGCTGTGGACAAATCCAGACGTGATGCGCCATATGGGGTTTCCGCAAGGTATTCCGATGACGCGTGATAGGATGGGCGAAATCCTCTCTGCGCAAGCCGGAACCGAATTCGACCGGTTGTTGGTGATCGAACTCAAGGCCACAGGGCAGCCCATCGGCGAGTGCAAGTTGTCGCGCCCCGAAGATGGCGTCTCAGAACCGGATATCAAGCTTCTTCCAACTTACTGGGGGCAGAGGTACGGCAGTGAAGCCTGGCAGGGCATCGTGTCTTATCAGTTCAGGAACACGGATTGTGATGCTATTGTGACCTCGCCCCATGTCGCTAACGCCGCCGCGATCAGACTGTACGAGTCCACAGGCGCTGTGCGAACGGGCGAAGGGGTGTATGAGTTCCCTGAAGCTATGCGGGACTTTACCACGCCGGTTCATAGCTACACGTACCGGTTGTCTCGATCAGATTGGCAGCAAAAAGCATAGGAGCGCAAGTGATGAACGTTGGCATTATCGTCTACTCCCTCAGTAGCCACACTTTGACGGTCGCTGAGAGCCTGAAGGAGAAGCTGCTGGCGGACGGCCATAGCGTGATCCTGGAACGGGTCGAAACCGTCGGGCCTCCGAAACCGCAGTTCGAGAGCGCCGAACTGAAGACAAAACCGCCAGTCGATGCCTACGACGCGCTGGTGTTTGCCTGCCCCGTGCGCGGAGGTACGATCCCGCCGCCGATGAGGCGTTATCTGGAGCAGATTCCGTCTTTGCAGGACAAGCAGGTGGCGTGTCTGGTCACGCACTTCTTCAAACGGGAGTGGGGGGCCAACCAGGTGCTCGCGGCGCTGCGCGAACTCTGCGAATCTAAGGGTGCGACCGTCCGTGGCGTGGGCGAGGTGCGGTGGTTTAGCTTGCATCGTAATCAGCAGATCGCGCAGGTGGTGGGAGAGTTGAGTCGGTTGTTTGAAGTCAAGGCAGGGGTGTATGTGTCTCAGCAGTAGATTCCCTAGTTTTGTTAACTCATCAAGAACAGGCTAAATTGGAAGCGCAAAAGAGACTTTAGGATTGAATTGATATAACCAACTACTACAAAACAGAGAGCTGCGTCAGCGTAATAGGAACAACAATGCCGCCGAATTTATTCGAAGACTTTGATTTTGAATTACTAAGCGATCCGGATTTTAAAGAAGATTCGGTTAGGGAGTCATTAATCAAACCTTTGCTCAATGCTCTTGGATACTCGGCGTCAGGCAATCAGCGGATTATCCGTAGTAAAGCCTTGAGCGATCCTTATGTGAATATTGGTAGCAAACGCAATAAAATTCGTCTCATACCGGATTATTTGTTAGAGGTTAATGGAGAATATGCTTGGGTTTTAGATGCGAAATCTCCAGGTGAACAAATTTTTAGCGGTGATAACGTTGAACAGATTTACAGTTATGCAATACACCCTGATGTTCGGGTAAATTTCTATGCTCTATGTAATGGTAAAGAATTCATTTTATTTCAGATCGGACAACGCGAAGCGGTCATATACTTCCAACTGTCTGAGATAAATCAACATTGGGGAGAGATCAAGAAATTTCTTTCACCACAGTTTTTCAAATCTAAAAGTATTATAAAGGATCATACTCTTTCGCCACTTCGCCCGGATTTTGATTACATAACTGCGGTTCCACCGAAGGAAATCAGAGATCTTAAAAAACAGTCGGCTAAACGACATTATGGGGTGCATGGCTATTTTACAAAACAGGTTTGGAATGTAGTACAGGAATATATAAAATCATTTACTCAGCCAGGCGATGTTGTGCTTGATCCCTTTGGAGGAAGTGGTGTTACTGCTATCGAGGCGCTTATCTTGGGAAGAAAAGCGATAAATATCGATCTGAACCCTTTGAGTGTTTTTATTGTCAAAAGCTTATTGGCTCCAATAAACCTGAACAGGTTTGCAGAGGAGTATAGACGTATCAAATCGAACTTGGAGAGAAATGCCCCAAGGACGAAAAGCGAAGTAGAAGTTGCTTTAGAAAAATATCCATACCCTAAAAATATTGATCTACCAAAAAACTCTGATGTAGCAAAAGTTGAACAGCTTTTTAGTCGTGAACAATTGGCTCAACTAGCTTATCTCAAACACTTAATCAAGAAAGTTGATGATGACGGGATCCAAAAAGCTCTACTATTAATGTTTTCAGGTTTGCTAAATCAAATCAACTTGACTTATCACGCATCTGGAGAACGGTCCGTTGGAAGAGGGGACAGCAGCATGTTTCGATATTATCGATATCGAATTGCCCCAAAACCATCGATGCTCGATGTTATTGAGCGATTTGACTTGCGTTTTCGAAGCGTACTCGCAGCAAAGAAAGAATTAGCACTGTTTATTAGACCTGAGTCTCTAGACAACTTTCAGTGTTACCAAGGGTCTGCAACCGACATGGAGAACATAAAGGATGAGAGTGTCGATTATATCTATACGGATCCGCCGTATGGAGCTAAGATCCCTTACTTGGATTTATCTATTATGTGGAATGCATGGTTAGATTTGCCAGTGGATAGCCAGGATTATGACTTGGAGGTTATTGAAGGGGGAGAGCAGAAAAAAAGTAAAGATGCCTATGCAAGTTTGCTTGGTCAATCCATCTCTGAAATGTTTCGAGTGCTGAAATATGACCGCTGGATGAGTTTTGTTTTTGCGCACAAAGACCCTGAATTCTGGCACTTGATAATGGAAGCAGCAGAGAGAAGCGGCTTCGAATATGTAAATTCAGTTAAACAATCTAATGCAAAGACAACGTACAAAAAACGCCAAAATCCATTTACTGTTCTTTCAGGCCAATTGATCATCAATTTTAAGAAAGTCCGCAACCCAAAGACAATCCTCAAGGTTGATCTGGGGGTAGATATTGCAGAAATCGTTCTGCAAACAATCGAAGGAATCATTGCTAAAAATGAAGGAGCTACCCTAGAGGAAATTAACGACGAATTAATTGTCCGAGGTTTAGAGTTAGGTTTCTTAGATATTCTCAGCAAGCAATATCAGGATATTTCCCCATTCCTTGCAGAAAACTTTGAATACGATAGGTCAACGCGGAAATTCCACATTCGCCAGAATACTAAATTCCGCTCACAAATAGATGTGCGTTTGAGAATTCGCTATTACCTGATTTCTTTCCTGAGGCGGAAAGAGCGAGAAGGAGAAAGTCCAACCTTTGATGAAATAGTGCTAAATATCATGCCGCTTCTGAAAAATGGCAGAACTCCAGAAGATCAAACTATCTTAAGTGTTCTAGAAGAAATAGCTGTTCATATTGGTTCTGACCGATGGCGACTAGAGGAAACAAGTGTCCAGCCATTTTTGTTGTAATTACGGCAGGCTAACCCCGTTGTTAAGGAAACGTTATGACCCAATCTAGCGAATTCCCCCTCTCCATCCAAAACCTCACCTTCCAATACCGGACGCGCGAGCAGCCGGCGATTGAGGATGTGTCGTTCACGCTGCACGCGGGGGAACTCCTGCTCGTGGCCGGCTCCAGCGGCTGCGGCAAGACGACGCTCATCCGCTGCATCAACGGCCTGATCCCGCGCAGCTATAAGGGCGCGCTGAGCGGGCGCGTGTTACTCAACGGGCAGGATGCGTCCGCTTTGCCGTTGTCGCGCGTCTCGCAGATCGTCGGCACGGTGCTGCAAGACCCGGAGCGCCAAATCCTGGGAGCGCACGTCTTCACCGAGGTTTCTTTCGGCCTGGAAAACCTGGGCCTGCCGCGCGATGAAATCCGCCAGCGGGTGGACGAGACGCTTGCCTACCTGGGCATCGCCCACCTGCGCGACCGCGAGACCTTCTACCTTTCCGGCGGCGAGAAGCAGAAGGTGAGCCTCGCCGGGGTGCTGGCGATGCGCCCGAACATCCTGCTGCTGGACGAGCCGCTGGCCAGCCTCGATCCGGCCTCCGCGCAGGAGGCGCTGGCGCTCTTCCGCCGCCTGGCCGACGAGGGCGTGAGCATCCTGTTGGTGGAGCACCGGGTTGAGGATGCGTTGAGCATCCGTCCCGACAGGGTGCTCTTTATGCAGGATGGCAAAATCGCCTATGACGGCTCGTTGGACGGCGCGATGCAGGTGATGGATTATCGCCAGGTGAAGCTGCCCGCGCCTGTTGTGATGGAGCGCGCGGCCAAAGTGCCGCTGCCTGCCTTTACGCCGGCGATCAAATCCAACGGGCGCGATCCGCTGGTGACCTTCGAGGACGTGACGTTTGCTTACGAAAGCGGCGGGGAGGTCATTCACGGCGTCAATATGACGCTCCGGCAAGGCGACATCGTGGCGATCCTCGGCCCGAACGGCGCCGGGAAGACGACGCTGGTGAAACACGCTATCGGCCTCCTGAAACCCAGTCAGGGTCGCGTGCTGGTCGAGGGGATCGACACCCGAAAAATGAGCGTCGCCCAGATCGCGCACACGTTGGGTTACGTGTTCCAAAGTCCAAGCCACATGCTCTACGCGCCGACCGTGCGCGAGGAGCTGGCCTTCGGTCCCAAAAACCTGGGCTTCAGCCCGGAGGCCATCACGGAAGGTGTCAACGCCGCCCTCGACGCGGTCAACGTGCGCGGGTTGGAGGGCTACCCGCCGCTCTCGCTTTCCTTCGGGCAGCAGAAGCGGGTCAGCATTGCGGCGATTCTGGCGATGCGTTCCAAAATCCTGGTGATGGACGAGCCGACCGCCGGGCAGGATTACTGGAATTACATCGCCTTTATGGATTCTATTTTGCAGACGTCGGGGTTTTCGGCCATCCTGTTCATCACCCACGATCTCGATCTGGCGATTGGCTATGCCAACCGGGTCGTTCTGATGCACGAAGGCCAGATTGCCGGCGATGGGGCGCCCGCCGAAGTCTTGTCCGATTCCGATTTGTTGGAGCGCTGCAGGTTGGTACCGACGTCGCTGCTCAGGGCGAATCTGGAACACCTGCCGGAGACGGGGCGCTTCTTGTCCGCTGAAGCGTTAGCGCACGCCATACAGTCTGTTGGTGTGAAGTTACCCCCAAAAACTAGACCACATGCTAAATGGAAATGGTGTACAATTCTAACCAAGCATGTGGAGGGAAATAATGACCAAGCGTCGCACATTTACTGCCGAGTATAAATTCAAAGTAGCCC
>Ga0209723_1001218_pt1 | contig 41860 bp, 34 predicted proteins | sample BiotimSIPDNA_2_FD_185750 | JGI IMG/M metagenome (GOLD analysis project Ga0209723, IMG submission 185750) | Anaerobic biogas reactor microbial communites from Washington, USA - Biogas_R2 time_0 SIP DNA (SPAdes) (version 2) | ecosystem: Engineered > Bioreactor > Anaerobic > Unclassified | place... | reverse complement strand
CGGTTACAAACTAACTTATGATTTGACAAATAAGTTGCAGGCGTATAGTTTATCCATTATGCCGAGTTGTTGCGCGGTGGAACAGCGAATAATAGCAAAATCGCCATATTTTGGCCGCTATCGATGGTTGCGAAAACAACTAAAAAGATGTTTTCCTGCATAAAGATAAGGTTAAGAAATGCAAGCAAGCAACGAGGCGCCAAAGCAACAACCCTAAGACAAAATTTTTGTACTGCTCTTAACCCAAATTCTGTTTTTTGCGCAAGATTTTCCGGAAAACTAATCTTTGCTCTACCGTCCACTAACATCCACTAAAGTCCACGCCCACTACCGTCCACAAAAGTCCACAGTCCATTGTCTATTAACGTCCATTAAAGTCCACTAACGTCCATTGTCCATTGTCCACTAAGTTTGTATGTCGTCCAAAGCCTCCACCCCCTCACCCCCATCCCCCCAAAAAAAGGAGTAGGAAATCATGAAGAAGATGCGGCAAGGACTATTGTCAGGTTTGATTGTTCTGCTGTTTTTAATCACGGCAAATGCGTTTGCACAATCATCCGTGCATAATTACGCCGAAGGCTTCCGCTGGAATGGCAGCCAACTGCAATTCAACCCATCTTTGTTTTACGGCCCTAGCCAGCAAAATGTTTGGTACAATGCATATTTCAGCAATACGGGTCATGTCGTTGTCACCTACCACGACTCAGCCGGCGATATCCCTCATACGGATATAAACGCATCTACCGTCATCGATGCCATCGGCTCCGGCCCCGGCGGCGGCGGTAACTCCGACGGCAGCGGCGGCTACACCCCCAGCCCCAGCCCTGACAGCAGCGGGTCGTCCATATATATGGGAAGGGAGTTTGGCAACAGCGTCGGCAGCAACCGGGAGGTCATGGACCTGGTTGGAGAGGGGCGTGAGCAGGATGATGAGCATATACCAGAATGGGAATGGCACAGTACTTCTACCGGGTCATATTGGACACGAGATGGTAAGGTACTGAGCGATGACGAATATAAGAAGTTCATAAAGGAGGACAAGAAGCGTATTATAAAAGGTGACGGTTCACCGTTTAAGTCGCGCTATAACCCGCCTATGGAAATTGGCGCCTGGAAGTTGCGTTTTGGCTTAAGCAGCAGTTATGATGAATACCGCTACAAGGCGCTGCGTCGTCTGACTGGCGAGGATGCCTACGGCCGCCTGTGGCGCACCACGGCGCGGGTGCATGCAGTCAAGGAGCGTCTAATCCTCAGCGGCAGCCTGTCCTACGAGGAATTCTGGGGCACCGGGCTGATGGACCGTGCCGACTATTCTGCGCTCAGCCTCGAATTTGTTCCGCAGTACTATCTGTTGCGGCAGAGCGTTGACTTGATTGACTTGGCGGCTTTCCTGAGCCTCGGCGGCGAACATGCCTGGTATGACGACAGCCGTCTCAGGGACGATCAGGTTGATACGTGGCATTATGGCGGCGGCTTCGGCGCCGGGCGAACCTTCAGCTTTGGGGACTTCTGGTTCGCTTACCTCTATCAATGCCATAAGAATGCCGATGGCGACGACGGCGTGACTGGTGACGGCGAACTGGGTACGCACCGGCTCGGCCTGACTTATACTACTCTTTTGGCAAGGCAGGTTCCACTCCAGGCCTCCATTTACTACAATCATTCTTCCCAGCTACCCAAGGAATTGGACAGCGATGACTTTGAGGGCGCTGTGCGTGTCGGCTGGAGAAGCGAAAATTGGAACCTGCTGCTGGGATATCGGCAGTTGTTTGACAGCAGCGACATCCGCAACTGGGGCGTTGACTGCAAGTTCACCTACTTGTGGTAAATGGGGCAGTTCATGACTCTGCTTGTTGACATGCGCCTCGGTGGCCTGGCGTCGAGGCTAGTCGCATTTTACCTAATCCTGGCCGGCCTGACCATGACGGTGGCCGGCCAGGCAGAATTTAATGGCGTGCTATTGCAAGACGGGGATATCTTTCTAACCCAAAGTCCTTCCATCCTTTCGGTAATCTACGCCCGCTATGGCAACCCACCCGGGGATTATAGCCATGCGGGCGTCTTCTTTTATGATCCGCAGGGGCGACCTAAAATCATGCATGTGCGTACTAGTCCAGGCATATCTGATTTGAGGTCATTTCCGCAAGACTATTGGCAAATTGCGGTGCTGCGTGGGAAGCTGGACGAAGCGCAGCGCCGCCGTCTGGGCGAGACGCTGTGCGCTTGGTCGCAGGATACGGCTATCCTGAAAGCCACTTTCGACTATAAAATGCAAGATGTCCCTGGGCGGCGCGACCAGTTCTACTGCATCGGCTTCCTCAATGAAATCTGGCGCAGCTGTGACTTGCAGCCGCCCTTTGCACTCGGCGAAAAAAACGAACCCACTATCATTAAGTCCTTTGTAAAACAAGAATTTGGCATTGATCTTGACAATGTCACTACCGCCAGTTCGATTCTTCAGAATCAAGAATTTTCGCAGTTGACCGAATGGAGTGATCATTCGTGGTCGGCGCATGACCAGTTCCTGCTGAAGCAGGTTCTCGCTACTATGGAAACTTACGTGAAAGCGGGCTACTATGGGCGCGGAATGGGACCGTTGCAGGGCTGGATCATAAGCACTGTCCTGCGTCGGAAAGGATATGAGGCAAACGCCGCCCAAGCGCTTCGCATGATGAACCAGGCCAGTGCTTTTCACCAGAAAGTTTACGGGCGTTATCGGCTTTTTGAACGCCGCGGCCAGGCGCCGGAGCCATGCTCCGAAGACGCCGCCGAACTGATCCGGAGAATTTGCGACTACTACCGCGATGATTATTTCGAGAAAACACGGCAAGTGCTTCCGGATGGGACGCTGTGTCCTGCTGGCGCTGCTGCTGGCCAGTAGCCTTTGCTCGCTGCCAGCGTGGGCTGAGGAGAGCCAAGGGCAGATAGGCGCGGCAGCAACAACGCCGCGCTTTGTTCTCCAGGGCGTCGATTCCCCGGAACTCAGCCAGGCTATCCTTCAGGAGCTTTGCCAAGCCTGGGCTGATGCGGACACCCTGCTGCGCGGCGAGCGTCAGCCGGTGAGCAGGCAGCTCGTGGTGGAAGTCAGCTTCACCAGGAAAAGATTTTCTTTGCCTGGGCTGCCGTCCCGCTGGGAGGCTCCGGCCGGATGCGTCTATCTTGCCGAGGGATACGCCGTCTTGCGCTTGGACCAGGACTTGAGCCAGCGCAGCCGGCAAATCATCCGCCATGAAGTCGCCCATTGGCTGCTGTGGCTGTACTGGGCCGAAGAGGAGCATCTGCCGACCTGGCTGAACGAGGGCGTCGCCTGCCTGTTGGAAATGCCGTTGACGCCAGAGGGTCGTCCGCAGCTGCAATTAGAGCGCAGGCGGCAATTCTTGCAGCTGTGCAAGCGCCGCAAAAGCGCCGTGCGCCTGGAGCGACTGCTGAGTGCGGAGCGCAGCCAGGCTCACCTCACTTCGCATGAATATGCCTTTTCCTGGGCGCTGGCTTTCTATCTGGCCAGCCAGGATGCGAAAAAGCAGGAAACCGCTCTGATTGACCTATTGCAAGCCAACCTTGACGCCAGGCGCTGCCCAGACCACGCACAATGCTTGCAGCAGAGCCTGTTCCAACTCGTCAAGCCACCCGTGGCGTCATGCAAGGAATTGCTGCGCCAAATTGAAGGTTGGATGAGTGGACAGTGGACAATGGACGCCAGTGGACTTTAGTGGACATTAGTAGACGATGGACTGTGGACACTAGTGGACGTTAGTGGTAGTGGACGTGGACAGAAATGGACAGTAATGGACAAGCGGAGCAAAGGCACGTATCTTGTACAGGCTTTCAGATGGTGAAGATGCATCACGCTTACAGTCATACCCCCTTGCGCCGTAGGCGCTTAACCATGCTTAACCCCAGGCTTTAGCCTGGGGATAGGCGTACCCCCAAACTGGTGCCCAGTAGGGGCACTACCAGACGCCTACCAGCACACTCGCAGTGTCAAATCTCCCTTTCTGTCACAAGTTCTTGCCCATTACCCAAAAGTCAGAGCTTCAGGCTATCAGGATTTAAGAGAAAATCCAGAATATTGATCATGACATGCCCATCATTGTTTCGCCATGTTAGGCCGCCGTCACCAACGACGATGATCTTTGTGAATGAATCGTCGATATGGCGCAAGGGGCGGTTTTCCTGCTCGATTTTTTTTTCGTCATGCATTCTGAAAGCTGACTGAAGGTAAAATCTTTTGTTGCCTTGATTGGCCACAAAATCGACCTCCAGCCTTTGCCTTGCATATTTGCCGTCAGGCTGTTTTGCCTGGATGGGTACAATGCCTACATCCACGCTGTAGCCGCGCATCCGTAGTTCATTGTAGATGATGTTCTCCATCAGATGATTCTCTTCCATTTGCCTGAAATTCAGGCATGCGTTCCGCAAACCGATATCCTCAAAGTAATATTTATATAGAGAGTCGATGTAGCGTTTCCCTTTGATGTCATAGCGCTGGGCGCGATGCAGGAGGAAGGCATTTTCAAAATAGCTTCCGTAGGTGGCGATGGTATTGGCGGAAAGGGTGACTTTCTTCGTGGATTTGAACGTGTCGGCTAGTTTTCGCGGATTGCTGAAAGAACCAACCGCCGAAGCTAAAATGCATAAAAGCTCCTGCAATTCCTCAGTGTGGTACAGACGGTTCCGCTCCAGGATATCTTTCAAATAGACTTCCTGAAGCAGCCGCTGGAGGTACTCGGCTTTCCTCTCGTGGCTAGACATCGTCGCTGTTAACGGCAGCCCGCCGTAAGTCAGATACATTTGCCAGGCATCACGCTTGTCTGCCCCGATTGCCGCCGCGTATTCGCCAAATGAAAGGGGGAAGAGATGCACTTCATCACCACGTCCCCTAAACTCGGTAATGACATCACTAGATAGAAATTTTGAGTTGCTTCCGGTTACATATACATCCAAGTTGTCTTTGCGGAGAAAGCTGTTCAGGACTCCTTCAAAATCATCGACATATTGAATTTCATCCAGGAGGATGTAATGAATGTCGGCATCTTTGACTTGGGAATATACATATTTCAATAATTCATCGGGATGCCGCAACGCCGCATTCTGGCGATCATCCAGGGCAAGCTCAATGATATGGTCGGGACGAACGCCAGTCTTGAGAAGATGCTTCCGAAATAGCTTGGAAAGCAAATAGGACTTGCCACAGCGGCGGATGCCAGTCACAATTTTAATCATTGTGTTATGCATCCTGTCGATGAGCTTCTGCAAATAGAGGTCCCGGGCTATTTCCATTGCCTTCCTTCCTTGGGTTTTGAGCAATTTTGCTTTTTAAAGCAGTTTTGCTCAAAATATAAGCGAAAAAGCCAAGACTTCCAGTTGCGTTAGGGGATAATTTGAGCAATCCGGTGATGTTATGCAATGGGTCAGTCTGCTGTCGTGCCTTGACAAGGCACCACTTTCGGGGTGCACCTGCCCCCAGGCTAAAGCCTGGGGTTAAGCATGGTTAAGCGCCTACGGCGCAAATAGATGTGGACATAGTGGACATAGTGGACGGCGGCTGCCTTAATTTTGCGCTTTTAGCGTTTTGCTGCTGCACGATAAACCCTAAAAATCTTAGTGCCCTCCTTGGCGTCCTTGGTGTCTTGGCGGTTAAAAATTAAGGTCAATTACGTGTTTTTGAGGCAATCTGTTACGTGTTTTTGAGGTGATCTGTTGCGTGTTTTTGAGATTGCCACCTTTTATTGGCTCTTTGGGGAGGGGGCGAGGAGCGGTGCGTCCGGCACTAAAGTGCCGACACTGGACGGAGGGGCGAGGAGCACGTAGTTCAAGCTTTAGCTTGCCGTATGTAGTACAGCCTTTAGGCTGCCGTATGTAGTACAGCCTTTAGGCTGCCGTATGTAGTTCAAGCTTTAGCTTGCCGTATGTAGTACAGCCTTTAGGCTGCCGTATGTAGTTCAAGCTTTAGCTTGCCGTATGTCCCTCGCTTGCAGGAGCATGTAGTTCAAGCTTTAGCTTGCCGTACATAGTTCAAGCTTTAGCTTGCCGTATATTTCGCGCTTTTCGCGTTTTTGCCGCTGTGTGGCTGGTTTCCCTTGCAGCACACACCCCTCCCAAAAAAAATCTGCGCAATCTGCGTCATCTGCGGATGAATAAGCTCATCCCTAATCCTGCCCCAGGCCCTTGAAGTATTCTTCGACTTGGCGCTGGTATTTTTCCGGCGGGGTCACTACGTCGCGGTGAAGCTTGACTTTGCGCTCCACCGTCATTTTGCCGAGCAGCTGCTCAAGCACGGTAGCAGCAGCGCGGAATTGCTGGAACATCAGGTCAGCCGCCTCGCTGGGACTTTCCTCGCCGGATGGCATGGACATATCGTCCGTGATTTGCTGGAGGCGCTGGTCCTTGAAGGCTTCCGCGAATGGCTGCAAGGTCTGGGCGGCCTCGGAGCGGATTTGGTCAAGCCGCTGGCGGGCGCGTTCCTGGTTCTGATCACATGCTGCTGCTTCAGTCTGGCTGGCCAGCTCTTGCAATCGTTGCAAGGCATCACGCAGTTCTTCTTCGCTCATTGGGGGCAGTTTGCCGCCGGCTTCATGCAAGTCATTGGCCAGGGCTTGCAGATAATTGGCCGCGTCGGTTTGTTCTTTAGCAGCGCGGTCAAAGCGCTTGTAGAGCAGGGCGTTTTGGGCGCGCTGTTGGCTTTCGGGCAAGCCGCGCGCCTGAGCCTGACGGCCAGCTTCCCGGAGCGCCTGGGCCGCGTCAGGAAAATCCTTTTGGATGCCATCCGCAGTCTGGCGCAGGCGTTCTTGCAGTTTTTCCGTCATCTGGCTGAGTTTTTGCTGTTGCTCGCGGGCGGCACTGTGGTCGACTTGAGCGCCCTGCGCCGCCTGCTCCGATTGATTCGCCGCCTGTTTTTGCGCCTCAGACAATTGCGCCGCCTGCTCTGCCAGTTGCGCGATGGCATTAGCCGAGGCTTTGCGGATAGCGTCTTCCAGTTGGCGGAGTGCGGCCAGAAGTTGCAGCCTGGCGCGTGCGCCATGAATGCCGCCGGTGCGGGCGTCCTCGGCTTGCATGGCGCTGGCTGCCCGCGACATTTCCTGCTCGGCATTGCGGACGCTGGCAGCGGCGCTGGCTGCCTCAGGTACGGCCGTCAGTTCGTCGCGGATGTCAGCAGCATCCGCGCCAATGTCGTCCTGCTTAGCAGCTAAGGCCGACAGAATCGCGCCTGGCTGGTTGACATTTTCATTCACGCTTTCCTGGCGCTGCGTCAGCCGTCGCAGACTTTCCAGCATCTCGCGCATTTTTTCCAGGCGTTGCTGGGCTTGCTCAGCTTGGCTGGAGGGATCGCTCTGCTGCTGCTCTTGCTGCTCTCCCTCGGAATCCTCGCTGCCTTCCTGCGATTTTTTGCTTTTCATCGCATTCCGGAGCAGTTCGGTCTCGATTTTGACGAGGGCGGCCAGAGCCCGTTCCTGGGGACTGATGCTTTCTTCGGTCAGATTGCGTTCAAGCAGGGCGACGGCCTGGTTCAGTTCGTGGCTGCACGTCGTGAACAGGGTGGGCAGCGGTTCTGCGACCATGCCTTGGGATTCCTCCTGGATGGTGTTGAAGCGGCGGCGGACTTCCAATTCCAATTCTCGGACGCCGCGCACCAAGTCGCTGGCTGCTCGCGCCCGGGGCGCATCTGCCAGCGTTAGAACATCCCAGGTCAGGCGCAGAAGACGCTTTGATTCTGCCAGCAGATCAGAAATATCCATTTTTTTCTGCGGTCCAGACGCCCCGTCCGACTCGGCGGTTTCCTGTTCCGGCCGGATAACGATGAAGAATAGTTCGCTACGGGCGCGTTGCGGTTCTGGTTCGCGGTTGTCGGCCGCGATCACCTGGGCGCTGATTAAGTCGCCTTCTTCCAGTTTAAGTCCTGGGATGTCCCAGATTTCGCTGTATTCCACTTCCTGCTGGCGCTCCTTGCCGTTGTTTTCCCAGAGCTTGATGCTTTGGCGCTGGCCGCCGTTGATGGAGTATTGCAGGGTCACCTCGTTGATGCCGAAGTCGTCGCCTGCAAAGAGCGAGAGCCGCACTGCGTCGCCGGGTTTGAGTTGGGTGTCCTGCTCTGGCGCACGCAGTTCAATGATCGGCGGCAAATCAGGGCTGACCGTGATAGTGAACGGCTGACTGTCAACGCGGTGGCCAGCTGCGTCTTGCAGCCGCACCCGGCGCTGGCCTGTCTGTTTAGGCTTGCAGGTCAGCTCCAGGCGGTCGTTGCTGGCTGGCTGGAAAGCCTGGGCGTCGTTGTCATCAGACAGCAGCCAGGCTTCGGTTGCCAAGGGCGCTTGGATGGCTACAGTGAGCATTTCACCGGCAATCAGCTTGAGGTCGGTGAAAGCCTCGACAACCTGTATCGGCCGACCGGTGTAGGCCTGGGGCGTGACTGTCATGGTAACAGCGTCGATGGCCGGTGGCGTAAAGACCGGCAGCTCGTGCCAGCGCGACGTGAGCGCTGGGGTGACGATGCGGAAGCGGACACTGTCTGCCAGCGAATAGAAAGTGAAGGCAAAGCGTCCATCCTGGGTGGCTGGCATGGGCAGGCGCACTTCGTCATTGCCGTCAGCGTAAATGATTTCCGCTTGTTTTTCCCAGCGATGGACGGTTGCCAGGATGCGCGCGTCGCTGCCAGCCGGCATTTCCGTGGCTGGCATTTCGACGGTGATGCCAGTGTTTTGGCCTGCCAGCAGGTCATGCAGGCCATACGTCGCTTTGGCCAGAGCGTCACTGCGGACAGCGATGACCGCCAGGGTAATCGCTGCTATGGCATGCAGCAATGGTCGCCGCCAAGACAGGTGCGATCGGAAAATGGCGGCGAAAAAAGCATTGTCATCAGCATATTGGTCTTGGATGTCAGCCAGGAGGCTCTCTTCCATGTGCCGTAACGGAGCGCCGGAGGCGCGTTTCTGCTCCAGTTCGACAGCACAGACAAAGGCGTCCAGCAGCTCGGGTCGTGCGTTTTCAATGACCAGCGCTAACTGGGTCGGGCTGGGCTGGCGCAGCAGCAAGCGGACATGACAGAACAGGAATACGACAGCGATGAGAAGCAGGCCGACGCTGGCTGTGAGAGCTGCTGCGCTTTCAGTCAACTTGAAGCCAAGTTGCCACAATTCCAGCAGGACGAAGAGCCCTGCTGCTGCTCCCAGGGCATTGGCGCAATTTTTCCCGATAGTGCGCCGCAGCAGGCTCCGGCGGATGCCAATCAAGGGTTTGAGCAGGGAGGTGTTAGCAGGCAGGGGCATGGTGGAAAGTCACTCGCTCAGCAATTTTCGACCAGGGCGGTGAAAATCCGGTCGTGCGGCGGTTGTTGATGGATGCGCTCAGGATGCCACTGCAATCCGAGCAGAAAGCGACCGTCTGGCGACGTCGGCCCGATGGCCTCGATAACGCCGTCTTCCGCCCAGGCCAGGGCGCGGAAACCGGGAGCGACAGCGTTGACGGCCTGGTGGTGCGAGGAATTGCAACTCAACTCGGTGACGCCGAGAATTGCGGCGAGCGGGGAGTCGGCAACGACGCGGACTGGGTGGATATTTTCGGCTGGAGGATGCAGGCGGCGGTGTTCACCAGCATTAGGCAGGTCTTCGGGAAGGTGGCGATAAAGCGAGCCGCCCGCCGCGACATTGATGATTTGGCAGCCAAGGCAGATGCCGAGCAGCGGCTGGCGGGAATGGCCGAGAAGCTCGCTGACTAACGCGAACTCCCAGTTTTCGCGGCGCGGCGGCAGGGTGGTCATCTCCGGGTGGTGGTCGAGACCATAGCGGGAGGCGGCAATGTCGTTGCCGCCGATGATGATAAAGCCGTCAAAGCGATGACGGCAGGCAGTGACTTCCGCCAGGTCGGTGAGGGGCGGAATGACGACGGGAAGGCCGCCAGCTGCGGCGATTGCGTCAGTGTATGCGGTGGGGAGCTGGCAGCGGTCTTCCACTAGACTGCAAGTTAGGCCAATAAGAGGTTTGCGGAGCATGGAGTAATATGGAGGGCAAGGGGGCGAGGGGGCGAGAAACTGTGGTTTTATCCGCAGATGACGCAGATGACGCAGATTTTTTTGGGGGTGTGTTGTGTAGGGAAACGCTAAAAGCGCGAAAATTACGGCAGCCTAAAGGCTGTACTAGGTACGGTAGCCGCCGTCCACCATGTCCACCATGTCCACATCTATTTGCGCTATATGCTCTGGCCTGCGCCGCTCCCGGCAAGATGTCGGGAGCGGCGGCTGGGAGACCAGTCCGTCAGACGACCGAGTTGCTCAGGTCGAGGTTGACCTTTTTGTCGGTTTTCTTTTTGTGGGTTGAGTTGGCGATCAGTTTCTTCAGGTGCGCTTGATAGGCTTTGTCGTCCATAGGCAGTTCGATGCGCTTGCCGATCTGCATCGAATACTGCATCGCATTGGCGATTTCGACAGCGCGGATGCCTTCTTCTGCCGGCGCAATCAGCTTCGCGCCGTCAAGAATAGCAGCGACGAAGTTCTTCTTGATGCCGAGATGCTGCTCTCCAGCGCCGCCAGAGATGGGGATATCGACATTCCAGACCGGCGGAGCGCCAAAGCCGCTGCTGGATTCCTTTAGGTAGATGTTAGCCGGGACTTCGTTGCGGACGAATTCGAGCTTGCGGCCGCCGCGGCTGATTTCGAGAACCAGCTTGCCCCTGTCTCCGCAGATTTCCAGGCGGTTGGTGCCGGGGGCTTCGCCGGTTGAGGTGAAGAATGCGCCGGTTGCGCCGTTGGGGTATTCGAACAGGGCGCTGCAATCGTCTTCGACTTCGATGTCGTGGTATTTGCCCAGGCCGCCAATAGCGGTGATGGCGCAGGGCATGCCGCACAGCCACTGGTACAGGTCGATGTTGTGCGGGCACTGGTTGACCAGGACGCCGCCGCCTTCGCCAGCCCAGGTCGCCCGCCAGCCGCCCGAGCGGTAGTAGGCCTCAGTCCGGAACCAGTTGGTGATGATCCAGTTGGAACGGCGGATTTCGCCCAGTTCGCCCTTGTTAATCAACTCGTGCATCTTGATGTAGTACGGGTCGGTGCGCTGGTTGAACATGGCGCAGAAGCGGATGTCGGGATTCTTCTTTTGGGCTTTTTTGTAGGCGGCAATCAGGCGCTTGGCGTCAGCCACGGTGACTGAAATCGGCTTTTCCACTAGGGTGTGCAAGCCGCAGTTGAGGGCGTCAATGCCAATCGTGGTGTGGTCGTAATGCGGGGTGGCGATCAGCACGGCGTCGACTTCGCCGGAGCGGATCAGCTCAGCACTGTCAGAAAACTGCTTCTGCTTTGGGAAACCCTTCATGCGCTCTGGATCAATGTCGCAGACAGCGACCAGTTCGCAGCGCGGAACTTGACCGTCCATGACCTGCTTGGCATGACTAGTGCCCATGCCGCCGACGCCGATGATGCCGAGACGAACTTTGTCCATCGTTTTCACTCCTTTGCACTTGGTTTAGAACAGCAGCTTTAAGGCCGCTACGAGGGTTAACACTTGAACCCAAATCGTATAGCTTTTATTAGACATTTTCTGTGCGAGGGCGATGCCGAGCAGAGCGCCGACAAGTACAGCCGGGAAGAGCTGCAAGTTGAACATCATGCTGTCCCGGTTGATCATGCCCAGGTGCATCATCAGGGGAACCTTGCACCAGTTCAGGACTAAGAAATACCAGGCGCTGGTGCCGATGAATTCGTCCTTGGGCAAGTTCATGGCAAGCAGGTAGATAAGCAAAATCGGCCCGGCTGCGTTCGCGATCATGGTCGTGACCCCGGCCGTGATGCCGAACAGGATAGCTATAGTCAGGCCGACGGCGTTCATGCGCTTCCCGTCGCCGATGTCAAGCCGGATGCGGTCCCGGCAGCGGCTGAGAACAAGTAGGGCGATGACGATGACGCCGATGCTTTTGCGGATGACTATGTCATTCAGCCAAGGCTGAGTGAGCAGCCAGTAGCCGAGGAAGATGCCTGCCAGCGCTGGCGGCATGAGCCGAATCAGGATTTTCCAGTTGGCGTGGCGGTTGAAATGGGTCACGCCCATAGCGTCGCCCATGATCAGCATAGGCAGCAGGGCGCCGGTGGACATGCGCGCCGGCAACACCGACGCCAAGAGCGGCACCGCCAGCGTACCCAGGCCGGTCATGCCGCATTTCGACATGCCGACCACCAGGGCGCAGACGATCGCCAGCAGCCAGCCCTCAGGACTCAAGCTGTAAACGGAAACGTCGTTCATGGATGCTCTTGGCTTAACGGGCTAAGGCTCGACGTCGGCAGGCTGTCTGCTCTGCCGCCGTCGAGCCGGGGGTTTTAAGTGAGTTCAGGGGCTCCTGGGTTGAAGTTTGCCGTGGTCAGGCCAGGGCGTCTTTCAGGGTGGAAGCTTGTTGCACGCCGACCATCTGCCGGACAGGTTTGCCATCCTTGAAGACGATCAGCGTCGGAATCGAGGACACGTTGAAGCGAGCGGCCAGCCCGGCCTCGTCGTCGACGTTGACTTTAGCGATGGTCGCGGTGCCGTCGAGTTCTGCGGCCAATTTTTCCAGGATGGGCGTCTGCACGCGGCAGGGGCCGCACCAGGGCGCCCAGAAGTCAACCAGCACGGTGCCTTTGGCGATCAGGGCGTCAAATTCTGTTTCCTTGATATCTTTGACTTTGTTTGACATGATGTGTTTCTCCTTAGTGTGTGTTGTGTATTACTTACTGGTTTTTGCTGGCGAGCCACCGTTCCGCGTCAATAGCGGCCCGGCAGCCCATACCGGCGGCTGTGATGGCTTGCCGGTAAACTTGGTCGGCGCAATCGCCGGCAGCGAAGACGCCCGGGATGCTGGTGGCAGAGCTTTCGTTTGACATCAGTACAATATAACCGTTGTTTAACGTCAATGCATCCTCGAACAGCGCAGTATTTGGAATATGGCCGATGGCGACGAACAATCCATCGCAAGGCAATGGCGAGGTGTTGCCGTTCCGTGGGTCTTTGAGGGTCAGGCTGGTGAGTTTCCCGGCGGACGGGTCAGCTAAGTTGGCGACGACCGCGTGCCAATGCACGGTGATCTTGGCGTTGGCGAGAACGCGCTCGCGCATGATGATCGAACCGCGGAATTCGCCGCGCCGATGGATGAGATGGACTTGGGACGCGAACCGGGACAGGAACAGCGCTTCCTCCAGGGCAGAGTCGCCGCCGCCGACTACGGCCACTTCCTTGCCGCGGAAAAAGGGGCCGTCGCAGGTGGCGCAGTAGGACACGCCCTTGTTTTTCAAGGCGGCTTCAGCGGGGATGCCGAGTTCACGCGGGCTGGAGCCGGTGGCGATGATGAGGGCGGCTGTTTCGATGGTGCTGCCGTCGTCCATAGTCAGCTTCTGGGGGCCGTCTGGCGTCAGTGTTGCCGCCGTGACGCTGCCATATTGGATTTTGGCGCCGAAGCGTTCGGCCTGTTTCTGGAAGCGTTCCATCAGGTCAAAGCCGAGAATGCCTTCCGGGAAGCCAGGGAAATTTTCGACTTCCGAGGTCTGTGTGAGCAGTCCTCCCGGCTGGTTGCCGGTGATGACGAGTGGCGCCAGTTCAGCACGGGCCGCATAGAGCGCAGCTGTCAAGCCGGCCGGGCCGCTGCCGAGAATGACGATTTTTTCCATAATGTATGTCCTTTCCGTGGAATTGATGAACAGGTGGGAGGTTCTATCTCCGGTGGTGATATTGGGTTAAGACCGCGGAAAGTCGCTTGGGTTGCATATCATACGGGAGCGATGGTCATGGCTCAGCCAGGACTGCGGCTCTGATTTTCTCTGCGTCGAAGGTGCGTACATAATGCGGGATGTTGGCGAACAGGGGATGAAAGCCGAAGCCGCCGCCAGTCAATTCTGCGATGGCGTCTTCCCGAGGCCAGTCCTCAAAGAGAACGCGGTAGACGGCGCAGACCAGGCCGGTGCGGTCAGCGCCGTGCAGGCAATGCACGAGGAAAGGCCCGTCGCGGCGGGCGTGTTGGAGGATGCGCATCGCCTGGATGACGTCGTCGTCGCTGATATTCCAGGCCGCCATAGGCACGTCATGGAGGGCCAGGCCAGCGGCGTTGATCCATTGATTCGATTCGCTCTTGTCGCTGGCCGAGCGCAGGCGCAGAACGGCCTTGATGCCGAGCTTGGCGGCGGCAGCATAGCCCTCGGCGCTTGGCTGCGCCGAGCGGTAGAGAACGTCGTTGACCTGGTGAAAGTTAGGAAGCCCAGGGTGAGACAGCGGCCGAGCCCATTGCGCCGGACACGAGGCCGAAGACGAGCCGACCACGGTCGGAGCAGCGGCGTCCGTGGCGGTCGTCGGACGGGTCTTGCAGCCGGCTGCCAGGAGCAGGAGAGCGAGGGCGAGGTTCAGGCAGGAGTGTTTTGACATGGCGCGTGGGAGGTTTATGGCCTGTCGTTTCAGGCTTGTTAATTTGGGACATAATAGTCGTCATGCTGTGGGATTATGGCGGGGACGAGGACGAGCAGGCTGAGGAAAAACGTGCCCATGATGAAGAGCATGAGGAACATAGTCTGGTGCATAGTGATGGTGGTTTTGCCTAAGGTCCAGCTCGGGGCGAGCATGCCGCTGGCAACGATCAGGGTGGCGCCGACGCGGCTGGTCGCGGTGCCGAGGTTGCTGAGAGTGCTGCAGAAGGCCACGGCCATGGTTTTGTTGCCGGGGCGCGCCAAGGCCATCATCTCCGTGGAATGCATCACGAAGAAGCAGCCGCTCATAAAGCCGTTGAACAAGGTGGCGCCGACAATCAGCGGAACCGCATACGACCGTGCCGGGCTAGCCATGAAAAAGCTGAATGACACGGCGACAAAGCTGATGTGGGCGACGATGATGATAGTCTTGGCGCCAAGCTTTTTCAGCAGGCGCCCAGCAAAGGAGTACCCGATGATGGTGCCGCCCAGGCCGGCGGCAGACATCATCACCAGGACGTTGCCGCCGACTTTGAGTACGCTTTTCGAGTAAATCAGGCTCAGAGGAATCGCCGCACTAGTCGCTAAATACAGAAAACAGCAGTAGATCGAAAAACCGACTAGCGGCGAATTGCGGACAGCTATGCCCAGCGACTGGAAGAACTTGTGTCGCACCGGCGGCAGCTCGAATTCAGCCGGAAAACGGTTGACGAAATACCTGCGGCCCTGGAGCGCTAACCCGGCTATCGCGAGGACGGTTTGGATCAGCCACAACGGCGGCTTGCGGCCCATGACCGCGCCCAGGCTGAAAATCAACACGGTGTTGAGGAGCATGTACGACGAGCGCATGACGCTGAAGAATTCGCCGCGTTCGCGCGGCAGCAGGAAATTGTCCAGCAAAGGATACCAGGCCGTGGCTGACAGCGGCCGTGACGCGCAGTACAAGAAGCAGGCGGCAATGACGATGTGCGGCGCTGAGGCTCCGGCTATCGGCGCCAGAGCCATGATCAGAAAGGCCGTCATGCCGGTCCAGCAGGCGATGGCGGTCGAACGCTTCAGGCCGACGCGGTCGACGACAAATGACATCAGCGGCATCAGCAGGACGTAGGCAATGCTGGTCAGGCTGGTCGAAAAGAGCGAGAAGGAGTCGCCTCCGCCCAGCAGGGAGATGTAGAGGATGATGATGGCGTTGCTGTCCAGCAAGACCTCGGAGATGCATCCGCACCAGGTTGAGGCGTATGCGTACAGCCTGCCTTTCCGGCGTTGTTCGGCAGTCAGTGTGGCAGCGAAGGACATGATGAAAGCACCTGGAGTTTATGGTGGTGTGCGGCCTTTAGGGCAACGGCTCGTCAAGGCGTGAATCCGCCATAGAGGTCATTCCACATAGTGAGGGCGTCGGCTTTCTGGGCGGCTGGCAGGGTGCGGTCGAACGGCATTTCCGGCGTGTTGGCCAGGTTGTCGAGGACGCCGGCTGCGAGTTCGGCTTGCAGGGCGAGTTCGGCTGGATCAAGGTGTCGGAGGTCGTCGTCGCGGCGGTGATGCCAGAATCGGCCGGCTGTGCAGCAGCGGCGGGAGACCCACAGGCCAGGAACGCCGCAGACCAGGAACGGAAACTGGTCGGTGTAAGGGACAAGGTCTTGCGTGATTTTGACTTCGCGGTCATGCTTCCGGAAGGCTGTGCGCATCAGTTCGAACATGGCGGCTGGGCCATTGCCGTTGATTTCATACCAGCCGAGAGCAGCGCCGCAGCTGTCAAAATTGAGCATGAAGCAGGCGTCCCGCTCAACCTCGGCCCGGTGGCGGCGGATATATGAGGCGCTGCCGACCGAGAGCTGCTCTTCCGCTCCGAATGCGATCAGGCGGATGGTACGGCGGCGCGGTCGCGCTGCCAGCAGCCGCGCCGTTTCCAGCAGGATGACGGTGCCGCTGCCATTGTCGTCAGCGCCAGGCGTGTCAGCCTGGGTGTCATGGTGTGCGCCGACGTAGATGGTTTCAGCGCCCGGGCCTGCTCCGGGCAGTTCGGCGATGACATTGGCAGCCTGGCCTGGCCGCATGCCGCCCTCCACCCGGAGGCGGGCCCGCGTGGCGCCCTCCTGCTGCCAGCGCCAGGCGTCCATGTAGGCCACGTTCACGGTCGGCTTGGCGCCAATGGCGCGGGTATAGGCCGGAAACATGCCGTCCGCCAGCGGAATTACTCCGGGATAGCGGATGTCGACGAACAGCAGAAAGGCCGGGTCAGCCTCGATCAGGCGGCGGTAGTCTGCGCGTGATTCGATGTGGCAGCCGAGATGGACGACCGCCTTGCCGCGCAGCCAGGACAAGTCCTGGCGCTGGTAGTCGACCGGCCCTGCAAAGAAGACGAGCGGCGCTTCCAGGGTCTGGCCAGCAGTGCCGGGTACGCTGCTGAACAACGAAGCCGGAAAGAGCTGCCATCGACCCCCAAGCTCGATTTCTAAAGTTTCGGAGGTGACATCGCGCACGGCGGTAGGGAAGCCTTCCACGGCGACTTGGGCACCATTTTGCCGGAAGCGCTCGCAGAGAAAGTCGACCGCCTCTTTTTCCTGAGCGGAGCCTGCCAGGCGGACGCCGATAGTCTCGGTCAGGGTGCGCAGATCAGTGAGGATGTTTGACGTGGAAGCTCTGTCTAAATTCATGCTTGGTTCCGTCCTTTCGGTTTGGCGTCGGGGGGGACTTAACTTAGCCAGCCCCCGAGGTGCAAGGCGATCAAGATGGCGCCGAGAATGACGCGGTACCAGCCAAAGACCGCGAGGTCTCGGCGCCGGATAAAGTCCATCAGGCGGGCGATTACCCACCAGGAAACGACAAACGCCGTCAGAAAGCCGAACCAGGCGGCTACCCATTCCTTGGCGTTCAAGGCCGCCCCTTCTTTGTAGAACGTGTAGGCAGAGGCTGCGAACATAGTCGGTATCGCCAGGAAAAACGAAAATTCGACGGCGCAGCTGCGGGAGGCGCCGAGGAGAAGCGAGCCGATGATAGTGGCCGCTGACCGTGAGACGCCTGGGATCAGGGCCAGGCATTGGATGGCGCCAATGGCCAGGACCCGGCCATAGCCGAGCTGCTCCGTTGTCGCCACGGTTCCTGTCTGCGGACGCCGTTCGATGATAATCAGCACGATTCCGCCGACTAGCAAAGCAATGGCGACGGCAAGCGTGGAGGAGTACAGGGCGCCTTTGATGGCGCTGCCAAAAATAGCGCCGACCAGGACGGCCGGCAGCACCCCCAGCCCGGCTTTCAGCCACAGGTCGACCGTCCGGCGCCGCTGCTGCGGGTCGGTCAGCGCTGTCTGCGGCAGAAGGCGGTCATGGAAATAGACCAGGACAGCCAAAATCGAACCAAGCTGCACGATGACGAAAAAAGCCTTTTTGAATGATTCATCCAAACGGATGAATTCATCCACGATGATCATGTGGCCGGTGCTGCTGATCGGCAGAAATTCCGTGATTCCCTGGACAATGCCGAGAAGGGCAGCCTGTAAAGCGAGGAGCATGCAACTTCCTTTTAAGAACATTAGATGAACGTAGCCCGCAGAAGGAAACAAACTAGGCGGCGCGACGGTCAAAATGCCAGGCGCTGCCGATTGACCTGATCCGCTGCCTTAGACGTCGACAACAAAATGATAATATATACCAAATTAAATTGTTACGACATCCGAACGGGATGAAAACGCCCTACAATAAACGCATTTTCAATTTGCCAATGCGTCTGGGCGCGACATATTAACAGGAGTCCTCCGGCCTGGCGCCGTGTCTGGTGCGTCCGGAATAGAGTCACCCACCTTATCAACATGTGAGGATTGATGATGGCAAGCACTTTGTTGAACCAAGCCGAATTTCAGCGCCGTTGGCAGGCCATGGCCGCCGTTGCCGAGAAAAGCGACTATGACGGCCTGTTGTTTTTCTCGACGGAATGCGAGCCGGCGAGCGTCCGCTACTTGTCTGACTATTGGCCGAGTTTTGAGACGGCAGGTGTTCTCGTCGTCCCTGGGCATGAGCCGGCCTTGATCATCGGGCCGGAAAGCCTCAACTACGCCACCTCGCGCTCGCGGATTTCCAAGATTATCCAAATCATGGATTTCCGGGAATCAAGCCAGCCAGAGTATCCCGGCACTACGCTGCCGACCTGGGACGACGTGTTGCGCAAGTACGGCGTGCGCCGTCTGGGCATTGCCGGCTATCCCCTGGTGCCGTATGTCATCATGAAGAACATCGCCGCTGCCTTAGGGTCGTTTGACGCCATTGGCAATGCGGACGCCCTGGTCCGGCCGGTCTTCATTAAGAAAAGCGAGGCGGAACTCGCCTGCCTGAGGAAGGCCGCCAAAGTGTCGGAATGCGGCTATAAAGCTGTTTTGGAGGCGGTTAAGCCCGGCATGACTGAAGCTGAATTGTGCGGCATTGCGACGGCCGCCATGCTGGCCAATGGCGCCGAGGCCACCGGCTACCCGGTGTGGTGCTGCTCAGGGCCTAATTCCGCCCATGCCATCAGCCGGCCGACGCTGCGTAAAATCGGCGTCGGCGAAATCGTCCATTTCAGCGTTGGCGCCAAGGTTGAGGGCTACAGCGGCAGCATTGGCCGGCCGGTCGTCCTGGGGCATTGTCCGGACAGCATTCGCCGGTTTTTGCAAGTCGGGCTGGACGCCGCCAACCTGACCGTGGAGCTGATGCAGGCTGGCAGCGTGGCTGGCTCGGTCGCCCAGAAGGTGCACGACTATATCCGCGCCCAGGGCTACGGCCATGCCATCCTGTATGGGCCGGCGCACGGCTGCGGCCAGATGGAGTGCGAATACCCCTTCATGGAGACAAGCAGTAAATATATCCTGGAGGACGGCATGGTCTTTATGCAGGACATGTTCCTGACCGAGAACCAGATGGGCTTCCGCTGGGAGGACGCCGTCATCGTACGCCCCGGCGGCGGCGAATTGCTCTCCAGCTACGGTCGCGAAATCACGGTTATTTGAGCTGGGCGGCGCTGCCTAAGACAAGTTTCGGCCGGAGGTGGGCTGCCCGCCTGGCCCGAGGTAATGTAAGAGGGAGAACTAGTTATGCAACAGAAACAGGCATGGCAGGTGATGACGTATGCGGTTCTGGCCGCAGTGATGTTCGGTTTTGGCTGCAGGACGCAGCCGAAGCCGCCTGTGCAGCTGGATATCCATAAAGTCGACCACAATCCGTTCGGCTCCGCCGAAATCAAGCAGTGCGCCTCGGAAATGGGGCCGAGAATCCTGATGGTCCCGGAGATTGCTCGGGCGGCGGACACTACCCGCATCGTGGTGCAGCCGCTGAGCAACAGCTCGACCATCATGATGGACACCAGGATGATCACCGACGCCCTCAAGGATGAATTGATGGTGGTCAGCAATGGCAGGGTACGCTTTGTCACCAGCGATGACTATGAAATCGGCCAGAGCAACATGATCGTCCAGGAAAAGATTGAGGCCGCCCGCGACCGGATGCTTGACGAAGTCGCGGAGAGCATCCTGCAATCGCCGGTGATTGCCAATGCGTCCAAGCCGCCAATCATCGCCGTTACCCCGGCCTTGAACGCCAACCTAGTCGGCCTCAACGCTAACAGCTTCATCGCCATGCTGCGTGCGAAGATCGCCAGCCGCGCCAATGGCAAGGTCTTCTTCACGGCGCCCGGGAGCCTGGAGGGCGCCGAATACTACCTGACCGGCGAATTCATCGCTGAAAGCATGCAGCGGGAAGGCATGATCAACCTGGTCGACTATATCTACCTGATGGAAGACCGGGCCAGAGCCGGGCAAAGCGTGGATGTGTATGACAACACCGGCGCAATGGTCAGCCCAGCTAGCGGTGCCCTCACCAGGGAGCGCCGCCAGGCGCTGCAAGCTGAAATCGAGCGCTCCGCCCAGATGCAGGTGCCGCCAAACGTCAACAAGCACCTCAATGTGATGCTGGTCAAGGCCGATAACAAAATCGCGGTCATGGAAAAGATGTTCGCCCTGGACCAGAAGATGACGCGCGGCCTGGAGCGGGTGGAGTACACGCTGACCGGCAACATCGCCAGCCAGTCGCGCTACGTCCGGGGCAGCGAAGAAATCTACATCGTGGTGACGTTTAAGCTGATTGCGCCTGATACCAAGGAGGAAATCTGGGCTGGCCGCTATGAGACGAAAAAGGCCATCCAGCGCGGCGGAGTAGTCTATTGACCGGCAGCCGCAGCGAAGACAAGAAACCGAATCAAGCCTTGGCAAGTGAAGGAGAACGCATAATGAAGATGACATGTCGTCATGGTCTTTTGGCCGCTTTTGCTGTCGGCATGATGGTTGCAGCCGGGTGTACGACCACGTATTCAGTTGACCGGGTTAACACTGCCGGGGAGGATTCCCTGGTGTTCGTGCGGCCGGACCGCTATTCCCTGCTCGGAACTAGGTCGCTGCGCGACCAAATTGAAATCACCTACGAAACGCTGACCTACGACCAGGCCACGGGCTACGCCATCGTGCGCGTCGGCGTGCGCAATCGCGGCGGGCAGCATTTCTGGAACCGGCGCGGCCGTGACATCAACCTGTCAGCGCAGGCGGCCTTCTATCACCAGCCGGTCGCCATGGCGCCCCCGCAGCCTGGCGCCAGCTTCCCCAGCGACGTCAAGGGGCGCCAGAATGCCGGCGGCCCCGGTGTCTTTGCGCCGCCAATTCACCAGTCGGCCCGCAAGACTTTCGCGCTGCCAAGAGGACAGACGCATCACCTGGAATTCATTTGCCCGGTTTCGAACGCGGGCGGGTACCAAGTCGTCTTTTCTGAATATTGAATGCGGTCGCAGGTTTAGTCAAGGCGCAGGCAAAGAGTGTTTGAGACCAGGCTCCGAGGCGGTGAGGCGTGTCAGAAAATAGAAATATCGGCTTTGTTTTGACGGTTCTGCTCGCCGTGGTCGCTTGCGGTTGCGCCCGCCTGCCTTCGCAAGTCGTGCGCAAATCGCCAGCCCAGCTTGACGCCATGGCCGCCACGGCCGCGAGCGCTCGGACGCTTTTCCACCAGAGCGAGGACCTTGCGTCTGCCCAGAGGCTGTTTGCCGGCATGGCGACAGAGCGCCACGCGAGCCAGCCGCTGTACCTGTGCGAACTGGCGTCAATCGCTCTGCTCCGGAATGACCGCGCCGCTGCCGGCCGTTATCTGCAAGAGGCCGTGATGCTGCTTGACCGGTTTTATGACCAGGCCACCGAGCGGGAAGCCGCCAGCCTGTGGGGCAGCGAAGCCAGCAAAGTGTACAAGGGCGACCCGTACGAACGAGCTACCCTGTACCTGCTCTATGGACTCTGGCTGCTCGAAAACGGTGACGCCGAAAAAGCCCTGGTCAGCTTCAAGCGCGGCCTGCTTATGGACGGCGACACTGAACACGCTACCTACCAGGCCGACTACGGGCTGCTCTTTTTCCTGGCCGCCAAATGCCATGACCTGCGAGGTGAGCATGCGCAGCGCGACGCTATGCTGCTGGGCACTTTCCGCGCCTACATGTCGTTGCCAGACGTTGCCCAGGGGTTTGCTGCGGTCGCCACGGCCGAATATTTCCTGGCCTGTCACGACGGTGAGCCGGCTGCCATCCCGCCGTCGCCCTGGCTGCGGCGGATCGCTGGCTGGGGCAACCGCAGCGAGCTGGAAAACCGCGGCATCCGCGGGCCTGTCCTCGAATGGCTGGAACGCCATCGCATGGGCGGCGCCGAGCAAATGGCCTTTAATGTGCTGGCCATGGTCTGGAACGGCCAGGGGCCGACGATGATGCGCGGAGGCAAGTACGGCCAGACTCGGCTGATCGCCTGCATGGAACCGCCAGTCCAGCCCCTGCAATACGCGATGACCGTCAATAACAACCAGCCACAGGATATGCTGCAATGGCTGGGCAATTTGAATTTTCAGGCTTCGACGCGGGGCGGACGCCGCATGGACGACCGCCTGGCCACGCAAGCCATGATCAAGGGCGCGACCGAGGTGACCGGATTGGTGATGGTGGGCGCCGGCATGGGCATGATGTATGCCAGCGATGAACCCGATGTGCAGCTGGCCGGCATGGGGATGATGCTCGGCGGCGTTTTTGTCGATGCGGTTGGCCAGCTGATGAATCCGCAGGCTGACATTCGCTGCTGGCAATGCCTGCCCGCGGAATTCACGGTTCTGCCGTTGCAGCTGTCGCCGGGCGAACAACGGGCGACGATTGCGGCCAGCTGCGGCACAACGCCGTGGCTTAAACGCTCCGCTTCTTTCACCGTCAGCTCGACTGCGCCGGTTTCCGTCTGGCACGCCCGAGGGCCGTCCTGGCCTGGAGGTAAGGCCGCAGCTCGCTTTGGCGCATACCATGACGTGGTGCTGCAGCTCCTGCTGGAAGCAGGCGGTGGAGCGGCGTGGCTCGACCGGAACGGCGACGGCGAGATGACGGCCGCAGAAAGGTCAGCCGTAGAAAAGGAAATCATCCGAATGTATGACAGCAATGGCGATGGGCGTTTGAGTGAGCAGGAGGCAAACTCGGCCTTGCAGGCGATATGGGGAGGAAAATAGTGGCGCAAGGACTAGACAAGGCAAAAAGACGGCGGAAACCGGGGCGCAGCGGGCGATGGCTGCCGTTGTCCTGGCTGGCGCTTGCGCTTGTCGCCCTAACCCTGCCGGGCTACGTCAGCGCTGCTGGCAGCCGGGCAGGGAAGCGTATCCAGCCAGGCGGTTTGGGGCCTCTGCCAACTTATCCGCCAGAGACGACCGGCTGGGACACCTCGCAGATTCTGATGGTCTATCCCTGCTCCGGCCTGAGTTCAGACTCGGCGCAGGCCGGTGTCTACGCCGCAGGGGCAGAGCGCCTGGAAGCTGGTCTGCGGCAACGCGGCTACGCTGTCCTGCCCAGTCCGGCTGGCGTTGCCGCCATGGTGACAGCGCCGATGCGCGGTCGAGTGACCAGGGCGATCGTGCCCCAGGCCAACTCGGGCCGGACAGTGAAGCTCGCCGATGGCCGCATCGGGCGAGAAGTGGTCTTCATGGTTCGGGTGGCAAAGCCAGAACAGATCGGCAACCCCCGCGCCGGCAGGATTTTCCTGGCCGCCGCCCAAGGCGTTTATCCTACCCAGAACGCCATCACCGCCTGGACCGAGCAGCAACTGCTGTTTGACGCTGTTGACACGTTGTTCTGCATCCCGGCCTTTCGCCAGGCTTTGCAGTAAATCATCCGCCCCGTCGACCGATGGCCGATGGATTGAAGAAGTCGAACCGACAGTGGGAGATACAGCGATGATCATCGACATTCATGGCCATTTGGGCAACATCAATTTTGCGCCGTTCTGGCAGGCTGACGGCAAGGAGCTGGAGCGGTTGGCGCGTCTGGCCGGGGTGGACAAGCTGTGCGTGTCCAGCGCACGCGCCATCATGTATGACACCCAGGAGGGAAACCGCGAGCTGGACGAGACCCTCCGCGAGGCTGACCGACTGTACGGCCTGGTAGTCGTCAATCCAATGTTCCCAGCCAGCGCCGACGACTTGTCCCTGCTCACGAGCAATCCGCGCTTCCGCGGAGTGAAAATCCATCCTGACTACCATGGCTTCTCCATGGAATCGCCCGAGGCCTTGCGCTGGCTGGATCCAATCGCGGAGTCGGTCGAGTTCATGCTGTTCCACACCTCCTGCATGCCTGGAACCGGCTTTGCCGCCGCGCCCCTGGTGGCTCGCTTTGCCCAGCGTCATCCTAAAACCAATTTCGTGATGGCGCACCTGGCCGGACTCTATCAAAATGGCAATTATCCGTATTTCCCAAACCTGATCGGCCTGGAGACAGTCGCGGCCATGCGGCTGCCGAATGTCTGGGTTGACACCGCCCATTTTCTGATGTATGCCTACAAGGACGTGATGGCGCACGCCGTCCGCATTATCGGAGCGGAACGGCTCGTGTTCGGAACCGACGTCCCGTTGCAAAGCGATATGCAAATGCGCTTCGCTATTGAAGCTATCCAGGACTTGCCGATTTCAGACGGCGACAAGGCGCTGATCCTGGGCGAAACCGCTAAAGGCCTGCTGAAATTGTGAAGCAGTGCCACGGCCTTCCACAACCTGCTTTTTTAACCACGAAAAACACGAAAAAACTTTAGGGTGGCCCCCCGTCCACAACCTAATTTATGTCTCGCCCCTTCAGGGCTCCCAGCTATATTCCACCTTCACCCAGGGCGGCGCCGTGCCTGACGGCCCGGCTTGCCCTGGGCTGGTATGTCTCGCCCCTTCAGGGCATTTGCAGCTCTGCATCTGCAGACGTTGTTAACGGTGCCAGCCGCATGGAGTTTAAATTTTAAGCTTAACCTTGACGTGTGCCTTGCTGGCGGCCTGAAGAGCCATAACATACTAGCCCAGGGCAAGCGAACCCGCTAGGGTTCGCGCCGCCCTGGGTAAGACGTAATTAAACCTTGAGCCCTGTAGGGGCGACACATAAGCGCTTACTTGAAGAAAATCTTTCCCAAAAACGAGAATGGCTGATATTATAGTATAGCCAAATAGCCCAGCATTGACGAAGGGGGCAGGCATGCGCACACCGGGCAAGCGAGGGGGCTATGGCGCCTTGGAAGAGGTTTTTCAGGCTTGGGAAGGGCTGGCGGAATGCCGTCTCTGCGTCCATGATCATTCCCGACGCCTGAACGTCCGACACGGTCGGTTGCAGTATGATCCCAATCGCGGCTCGCATCGGAAGACTTATCCCGCTTTGTGCGGTCAATGCGAGCGCGAGATTTGCCAGGAAGACTGCATGCATCGCCTTAACCGGCGGGTGGAGCGACGGAGGGAACGCGTTTTTGTCAAACGCTGCCACGCCGGAGTAGTGGAAGTCGTGGCGCCGATATATTGGAACGGCGCTCATGTCGGCACTTTGTTTGCTGGCTTGTGGCGGCCGCGGCACAGCCATGCCCAAGCGGCTCGACCACCGGTTGACCCTGAGCACATCCAGCGGCTGTTGCGGGTTCTGCCGGTGCTTACTGAAGGCCTGGCAGCGCGCTTCTGGGGCGGCCGAGAACTTCTGACCGCCGCAACCAGTCGGAACGCCGCTATTGAAGACTTCATCGCTACGCACTGCCGCTCTGGCATCACCCTGGCCAGCATGGCTGCGCATTTGGGGCTGTCAACCTCCAGAGCCAGCCACCTGATCCGAGAATTGACCGGCCAGACATTCAGCGATCTCGTTTTGGCTAAACGCTTGGAACTGGCTGAATTCTACCTGATCAGCACGGACTACCGCATGAAAGAGGTCGCTCAGCTCTGCGGATTCAGCAGCCCAGAACATTTTAGCCGCATCTTTCGCCGCTGCCGCGGCCGGACTCCGGCCGTGTTCCGGAAACAGGAGCAGCAACGACAGTTCTAAGGCGAACTTGTCCGCCGCTACGTGCCTCCGTCTAGTGCCGGAACTTTAGTGGACAGTGGACAATGGACGCCAGTGGACTTTTATGGACGTTAGTAGACGATGGACTGTGGACAGAAGTGGACATTAGTGGAGAGTGGACGTAGACATCAATGGACAGAAGTGGACAATGGCGCAAAGACACGGCAGGCTGAAGCCCGAACTACGTACGGCAGGCTGAAGCCCGAACTACGTACGGCAGGCTGAAGCCCGAACTACGTACGACGCCTTGCGCCTACTTCTCGCCCCTCAACATTCAACATTCAGCATTCAGCATTCAGCATTCAGCCCCTCGCCCCTCCTCAGAGTATTTTCGCAAGGGTGCTGGTCACGTCGTCTGGGGTGATTTCAGCGAGGCATGTGTAGGCTTCTGCGCCAGTGAGCGGGCAGGTTCTGCGGAAGCAGGGCCGGCACGGCGCGGTCGCGGCAAGGATATGCCAGGGCGCACCCAGCGGGCCGGTGCCAATGGGATCCGTGGAGCCGAAAATGGCGACGCCTGGCGTGCCTAAGGCGGCAGCGAGGTGCATGGCGCCGCTGTCATTGGCGACGGCAGCTCGGGCACTGGCCAAGACGGCCATCAGCTCGGTCATGGACGTGCGGCCAGCCAGGTTAAGGACGCCAGGAACAGCATCCGCAATGGCCTTGGCAACGGCCTGCTCTTTGCCGCCGCCGACTAACGCGACCCGCAAATCCCGTCGCAGCAGCCAGGCCGCTACTTGCTGGAAATTATCCTGCGGCCATTGCTTGGCTGGGCCATACGCCGCCCCTGGCGCCAGCACGACCCAGTTGTCGCCGCTCATGCCCAGGGCCTCGGCGCGGTCAGCGTCAACGCGCAGCGTCGGAAAATCAGCGCCCCATTGCACTGGTCCAAGGCAGTCAGCCAGCTCCAGGTAATAGGACAGCTGGTGGCAGACGCCGGCGTTTTCTCCGCGCGGCCATTCTGGCAGGTGCGCCGTCAACAGCCAGGAGCGCCAGCGGCCAGCTCGCCCGATTCGCACCGGAATCCGGCATTTCCAGACGTCCAGCGCCGAGCCGAACGAATTGGGCAGCACGATGGCTATGCCTGGCCGGAGTTTCCGCACGGCTTTGACTTCGGCGGGCGCAATGCGTTTTCCGGCCATGCCGATCACATGGTCGACCCAAGGGCAGGCTTGCCAGATTGGCCGCAGCGAGTCTGGGCACAGTATGGTCAGGCTCGACGGCCGAGTCAGCTGGGAATTGATCCGCCAGACTGCCGGAAGCGTCATCAGGCTGTCGCCAAGCCAGTTGGTGGCGCGCACCAGAACGCCGTCGCTGCCAGGCGTAAAACGAGGCCCGGAAACAACGCTTTGACGTAATGTCGGTTCGAAAAGTTGTGCTTGCATGACCATCAATCGAAAAATGAAGTGGGAAAAAATGGGTTCCGGCCTTACTATAGCACCGGCGAGAGCTGTCATAAAGGCGGACAGGCAGAATTGCTTTTTGCAAAAGCAAAGATATTATAAGAGTTGGAGGAGGCGCTATTCAGGCATTGCGCCGGCGAGACCATCACCAGCTTCAGGAGAGTTCTACGATGAAAGCAGGTTTTTCTCATAGCGAAATCACCCCGGCTGTAGGCACGCGCAAGATCGGCTGGCTGAAGGACATCGTCATTGACCACGTCCTTGACCCGCTCTTTGTCCGGGTGGCGGTGTTTGAGCGAGGCCCTTGTCGGGCGGCTCTGATTCAACTCGATACGCTTAGCATCCGCTGGTCTACGACGAATGAAATCAGGCGTCGGATCGAGGCTAAGTACGGCTTTCCCGGCGAAGCTGTCATGGTGGCGGCGACGCATAACCACGCTGGACCTGCCATCGCTAACATCGGCGACGTGCTCCGGGATGAAGTTTACCTGGAGATGCTGATTGACAAGGCTGTGCAGACTTTTGGCCAGGCTTGGCAGAAGCGCGTCCAGGCTCGGCTCGGGTTTGGCCGCTGCTTTGAATTCCGGGTGTCGCACAACCGGCGGACCGCCTTGCGCAATGGACTCACAGTGACGCATGCTCCAGGCTTCAACCACCCTGCCGCCTTGTGCGTGGAAGGGCCGATTGACCCGGAAGTGGCCGTGCTGGCGGTGCGCGATGAGCAAGGAACGCTGCTGGGCGCCATAGTCAACTTCGCCTGCCATCCCGTCCATCACGGCGGCGACACTGCTGCTTCCGGCGGCTATCCCGCAGCTTTGGCAGCGGCCTTGAAGGCCAAAGGCTGCCCGGAAACCGTGTTCCTCAATGGCGCTTGCGGCAATATTAGTCCCGGAAATCCGTATCTGAAGCTGTCGCCTACCATGGAGGAAATCGGCGCAATGCTGGCGGAAGACGCATGGGGCGTGATTGAAAACATGGTGTTCGAGGATGCGCCGACAGTTGACGTGGCCAGCATCACGGTGGAAGTGCCGGTGCGCAAGCCAAGCGCACGGGAAGCCGCCGGAAAGGCCAAGGGCGCCCAGCGATTTGTCGACCCGGACATCTATGAACGCCACATGCCAGAAGTTCTGGCACGGTTGTTGAAAAAACCGTATCAGCCGGCTGAAGTGCAGGTGATCCGCCTGGGCAATGCCTGCTTGGCAGCTATCCCAGCCGAATATTTTACGGAATTCGGCCTGTGGATCAAGGAAAAAACCTGGCCTATGAACACGATGGTGGTGACCCACGCCAATGGCATGCTGGGATATCTGCCGACCGAGACGGCCTTCAGACGCGGCGGCTATGAAACAACTCTGGGAGACGGCAGCCGCATGGGGCCAAAAACCGGCAAAATCCTTGCCGAGCATGCAATCAAACTAGTGGAATGCCTGGGCGATTATTGAAGGCGGACTCGGCGAAAAAAACGCAACTGCCATAACCGCAACGCGGCAGGGCTGATACATCATCAGCGCCCTGCCGCGTTCTGTTTTTTGCGAGTTATTATTCCGCCTGGAAGGAAATTCTCGGATCGATGATCACATAGCAGAAGTCGGAGAAGATGTTGCCAATCAGCCCGAGGATGGAAGTCAGGGCGAGTATGGCCATGAACACGGGATAGTCGCGGCCGACGATGGCCTCCATGCTCAGGCTGCCCATGCCAGGGATTTCGAAGACGCGCTCAATGATGACTGAGCCGGAGAACATGAGGGTCAGAACGCCGCCAAAGCCGGTGGCGATCGGAATCAGGGCGTTCCGCAGCACGTGCGCCCAAAGCACGCGGAAGGTGCCGGCGCCTTTGGCATAGACGGTGCGGACATAGTCGCTGTTGATCTGCTCCAGCAGGGAATTCTTCATCAGGATAGTCAGCACAGCGAAACTGCCGACCATGTAGCAGAGTACAGGCAGAAACATGTGTTGGAAGATGTCCTTGACCTTGCCCAGAAAGGTTAGGTCGGCGAAATCACGGGAATGAAAGCCAGTAGCCGGGAAGATGTCCCAGAGTCCGTCAACCGTGCCGCAAAACAGCATTTTCAGCACCATGCCTAGGGCAAAGGCCGGCACGGCATAGCCGGCAAAGACGATGACGCTGGACATGACGTCAAACGTGCTGCCATTTTTGAGAGCTTTCATCATGCCGAGCGGAATGCACACCAGGTAGGTGCAGATAAAACCGGTCAGGCCAAAGATGAGGGATACCGGAAAACGCTCGCTGATCAGCTGCCAGGCCGTCTTGTTGGGGAATTTATAGGACTCCATGCGCATGCCGAGCCGGTCGCGCCAGACCCATTGGCCGTAGCGGACTAAGAATGGCCGGTCAAACCCGAAGTGACGACGGATGGCCTCGCGCTGTTCCTCGGAGATGGCGGCTGCGCCCTCAGAAGCCGTGGCAGCGCTTTCGCCGCCTGCGCCGCCGCCGCGCATTCGCATCAAAGCCTGTTCGACCGGCCCCCCCGGAACAAATTGAATGACCGCAAAGCAGAGCAGCGTGATGCCAATAAAGGTCGGCGGAACCAGCAACAGGCGGCGGATGAAATAATCGAAGCGATTCATGAAACCGGAAATGGAAAGAATGGGAACAGGCAGCGAAGGCGCGCCCTGGTGCCCGCTATTCTGCTTATTTGACGACGCGGTTGCGGTTGCTGTCGTAGACGTAGACCGCGATGTTGGTAGGGTATTCAGAGCGGACGATGTCAGCAAACTGGCCAGCGGAATTGACGGAAGCGGCATGGCCGTCCAAGAACGAGAAATTCCCGCTGTTGCCATGTGCGCCGAGGAAGAAGCCGCTGGCGCTGGTGGAGCTGGTGAAGGACGGGCAGGACCATTGGTCGCCGTACAAGTCGGCGTTGGCTATTGTCGGGTTGAGGCTATCGCCATGAATCATGAAGTTGGATGGATTCTGGATTTTGATGGTGAGGATGGCCCAGTCCCAGTAGCCAGCGGTTACTCCAGGCCAGGTTTTAGCGTAGCCGGGTGGAACTTGGCTTTCGCGGTTGCCTAACGCACGGTAGGTGCCATTGACTGAGCCAATGTGCTTGGATGGCGGTCGGCCAGGGCAGACCACTTCCGGCGGGCCGCTGGTGGTGGTGACTTTGCAGCTGAGATAATCGGCCCCATTCCAGCGCGACAGGCAGCCGATCCAGTCTGAAGTCCAGTTGTAGTTGACCCGCAGGGCGTCTTCATAGTCCATCATGTAGAAAATCGAGGCCTGCATCACTTGCTTGAGGTTGTTGATGCAGGAGATGGAACGGGCCTTCTCCCGCGCTTTGCTCAAAGCCGGCAGCAGCATCGACGCCAAAATGGCGATGATGGCGATGACGACCAAGAGTTCAATCAGGGTGAAAGACAATACTTTGAAAATCGTTTTCATGGCGTGAACTCCATATATGCTGTGAGGGTGATATGATGACAGATGACGTAGAGGCTCCGTCGGTCAGTGGACGAGCAAGAGCGGCGACTTTAATCAACCGACCTTAATTAATTCGCAACATATATTATAGCCGAAACCGGAAAGATATGCAAATCCCGCCAGAAAAAATCCTCTACGTGTAGCCCTGCCGTACGTAGTTCAAGCTTTAGCTTGCCGTATGTTGCAGCCCTGCGCGACGTTCGCAGTGGACGTGGGTGGACACAGTGGACGTTGTGGACGGCGGTAACCGATTATGAAAATTATTTTGTTATGCCGACTTGCTTTTTTGTCATATTCGTTGTATAAATTATTATAATTATCGTGCTATTATGCTGTTATCCCCCCTATTTACTCAGGCGTCAAGCAGCGGAGGTGTTTATGAACAGGAAGCACAGGTTCACCTTGATTGAGTTGCTGGTCGTTATCGCCATCATTGCCATCCTGGCAGCTATGCTCTTACCTGCCTTGAGCAAGGCGCGGGACAAGGCGCGGGCCATCGCCTGCACCAACAACATCAAGCAGTCTCTTATTTCGCATATCATGTACGCCGCCGACTATAATGACGTGATTGGGCTTCAGATCGCTAACAGTTCGGCCTGGATCGACCATTTGGCCGAGGGCGGCTACATGTCGAGTCCGACGATGCCAAATGAGGCGATGTGCCCAGGCCGGGAGACCTTTAAGTTCAAATGCAAGTACTGCACGTTAGGCGCCAGAATGGCCACGGGGCACGCTCCAACTGGCATCTACCTCAGTGTGCAAAGCTCCCGCAATCCCACTTACGCGGACGCCTTCCTGGTGGTCAAGAAGGTGCGTCAGCCAGGCGATTTCACTCTGCTGGGCGACAGCTATAGGAACACCCTCCATCAACACGATAATTGCTTCCAGACATCGTACGTCTACCTCACATCCAACTTCAACTGGAGCTATTCGATCGCCGCGCACGGCGCCAGCGGAAATTTCGGCTATCTTGACGGTCATGCCGATTCGCTCAACAGTCCGCAGGCCGTTGCAGAGAAGCATGTCGCCGAATACACGGCCCAAGGCCTGAACTACACCGGGCAAGTCTGGGTGTTTGGCAAGAACGACGTCCTGATCAGAGCCAGATGAGGAGGGCTATTTTGCCCCAGCGCCAGTTTATTGCCCCGGAAAAGGCAGTCATTATTTATGGAGTGACTTGCCTTGTCCTGGCTGCTGCGTTCACAGCGTCCAGGGTTTGCGATAGGGCCGGGTGAGCATGGCATTGGCTTCCGCGTCGGTCGGGAAGCATTCGGCGACCGGGTCCCATTGCAGGCGGCGTTTCAGGAGCATGGCGATGTTGGCCAGGTGGCAGCAGGTCGCTGAGCGGTGGCCCGTCTCAACCGAGCAGATCGGGTCTTTCCGGGTTCTGATGCTGTTCAGGAAATCGGCCTGGTGGTTGTCGCTGTGATACAGGCGCACAGCATTTGACGGCAGTTCGGCGTCAGCCAGGCTTTCCGGGTCGGTCACCAGTTTGCCGCGTTTCACATCCAACGTGCCTTTGGCGCCGTGGAATACGACTTTGCTGGCGCCGGTGATGCAGCGCACTTCGACGCCGTTGGCATAGCGCAGGCCAAAGTCAACACGGGTGGCGGTGTTGAACAGCCCGCTGGTGGGAAATTCGCCGTCGCCCCAGACTTCGACTGGGCCAGACTCGTCCATGCCCAGGGCCCATTGCACGATGTCAAGGTGGTGTGCGCCGAAATTGGTGACCTGGCCGCCGGAATAGTCGCGGATGAAACGGAACTGGTAATGGCATCGCTGCGGATGATATTCCGCTGCGGGCGCCGGCCCCAGCCAGAAATCATAGTCGAGCTCTGGCGGCGGCGGCTCTGGTGACCAGGTCGGCTCGCAGGTCTTGTTGTTAGGCGGAATCTGGACTTCAATCCACTTGATTTTACCCAGGCAGCCGTTGCGGACCAGTTCACAGGCGCGGCGGAATTCCTCGGCCGAGCGCTGCTGGCTGCCAGTCTGAAGGATGCGCCCCGTCTCCTTGATCACTTGGCACAGCCGACGACCTTCATAGACGAACAGCGTGAGCGGCTTTTCCAGGTAGATGTCCTTGCCGGCCCGGGCAGCGTCAATCGCCATGGCCGTGTGCCAGTGGTCCGGCGTTGTGATGACCACGGCGTCGATGCCGTCCCAGCGGTTGAGGTCACGAAAATCGTGGAAGGCTCGGCAGGAGGAATCGCCGTTATGCTCGTCAACCAGGGCTTTGGCTGCATCTAAGTGGCGGCTGTCAACGTCGCAGACAGCCCGGACAACGCAGTCGTCATCCAGTTTCCAAAAGGCTTTCAGGTTGAGGATGCCTTGGTTGGCGACACCGATAAAGCCGAGGCGGATGCGGTCAGTGTTGGTTGACATGGCGAGTTCCGAATAAAGATAAGGGGTTGGGTGGGGAAATGAATTGGCGGCCAAGCCGCTCAGCGTTTACCGGCGGCCATGGTTTGGCCAATCGCCTCGTAGACATCGACAGCCTGCTCCAGCTGCGCGATTTCAAGGTATTCGACAGCGGCATGGGCGACGCTGATGTCGCCTGGGCCGAGTACGATGCAAGGATGGCCTTTCTGGGACAGCTGCCCGCCGTCCGTACAATAGGTGACGGTCAGCGGCATGGCGTCGACGCCAGCAGCTGCGACGCCGGCCAGGACCGCCTGGGTGAAGGGATGGTCTGGCGCTGTCTGCATGGCTGGCGCCGAATGGGAATGGCCTATTTCAACGGGGAATCCGAGTGCGGCAGTCGCTCCGTCAGCCAGCCGTTGGAAGATATCTTCCGGCTCGCCGGCTTCGGGCACCAGGCGGATATCGCAGGTGATCCGGCATTCGTCAGGGACAATGTTAGATTTGGCGCCGCCTTTGATCAGGCCGACAGACAGCGTGCAGCCGTTGGTAAAGCCAGGATAGGTGATAGCGGCCAGCTCGGGAATGACGGTGTTTTCCAAGTGAGCCAGCAGCTTGCCCATTTTGAAGATGGCGTTGTCACCCAGCTCCGGGCGCGAACCGTGCGCAGCGCGGCCGCGGCAGACCAGCTCCAGGGTGCCGTGGCACTTATGAGCGATGACAGGGCGGTTCATAGTCGGCTCACCGACTATGATGCCGTCGACGTGCCAGCGGCTGAGGTCGACGAAGGGCGAGCCTTGGCAGCTGGTCTCTTCGGCGCTGGTGGCGAGGTAGATGAGGTTCAGGGGCAGCTTGTCGGCAATCATGCGTTCACAGGCTTTCAGCATGGCAGCCAGGCTGCCTTTGGTGTCACAGGCGCCGCGCCCGTAAATCCGCTGGTCGCGAATCTGGGGGTCAAGCGGCGGAATAGTCATGCCGTCAGAGCCGACCGTGTCCAGGTGGGCGTTGAGAACCAGGGTAGGGTAGCTGTCGCTGGCGTGATAGCTGCCAATGACGTTAGGCCGCAGCGGCGCAATGTACTGCTTTTCAACGACAAAGCCAAGGGCGGTCAGGCGTTCCGCCACGAAATTCCCCATGTCTTCCTCGTTGGCGATGCGTTCGCCCGGGGCGCCCAGGGGCAAGGTGTTGCGGCTGTCTATGCGGATCATGGCGCAAAGCAGCGGAACGAGTTCTTCAAGGACAGGCATGGGCGACCTCAACGAAAGAAAGGAGCCTTTCCACGTAGGAATAGGCTGAAGGGAAGGGGAGAACGCCATAAAAATGTCCGCGCTCGGTTGATTGCAGGGCGCAAATGGCGACTTATACTATAGAACCGCCATTCGGAAAGCGCAATCGTAGAAGGAATGAAAATCAAGGAGGCCATTTGTGAATGACAAGATGATTCAAGACTGGAGCGTGGAGACCTGGGAGGGCTTTGAATGCTGTCGTGGCGAAGTCGATGGCCGCGCCTGCCGCCTGGTGCTTCCCAAGGGCTTGCGGGCTGACCGTCGCTGGGCCTGGCGGGCGGAATTCTTCGGCGCCTTCGCCAATGCCGACGTGGAGCTGGTGCGGCGCGGTTATGTGCTGGCCTACATGGACGTGCAGCATCACTTTGGCGCGCCCAAGGCGATGCGCCATTTCGATGCGTTCTACGCTTTTACCCGCCAACTCGGATTGCATGCCCGCACCGCTATGATTGGCCTCAGCCGCGGCGGACTGTTCATTTACAACTGGGCCCTGGAAAACCACGATAAGATCGCCTGCCTGTATGCTGACGCACCAGTTTGCGATATACGGAATTGGCCATGCCGACCCGCACTGGCCGGAACGCCGGAGTACATCCGTTGCCTGGAGATGTACGGCTTGACCGAACAGGAACTGAGGGACAAGTACCGCCCGCCAATCGAACGCGCCAACGAGCTGGCCCGCGCCGGCATACCAGTCATCCATGTCTGCGGCGGCGCGGACGAAGTCGTGCACGTGGAGCGCAACTCAATACCGCTGCTCTGCAACTATATGCAGGGCGGCGGCAATTGCCGACTAATCGTCAAGCCAGACTGCGGACACCACCCGCATGGACTCGAAGACCCAACCGAAATCGTCGAATTCATCGACCACGCCTTCGACGGATGGGCTGACCGCTGAATGCTGAATGGTGAATGCTGAATGGTGAGTGAGGCGCATTTCATAATTCATAATTCATAATTCATAATTCATTAGGGGCGAGGGGCGAGCCGTAGCTGTTGAAGACTCAAATGGCGGCGAATGCCTCTCGGAGGAGGCGGGCGGTGTCGTCAAGCGATTCCGGCACTACCCGCGGCCCGCCTAAGACCGGCATGAAGTTGGTGTCGCCGCTCCAGCGCGGCACTACGTGACCGTGTACATGATCCTTGACGCCAGCGCCAGCAGCTTCACCTATATTGAATCCGACATTGAATCCCTGCGGCTGCATGACTTTGGTCAGGACGTCCTGGGCTTGAATGAGCAGGTCCAGGACGTCTTGGCGTTCGCCCGCAGTCAAGTCCGTCAGCGTCGAAACATGGCGATAGGGCGCCACTAAGACATGGCCGGAAGTGTACGGAAAGTCATTGAGCAGGACAAAGGCCAGTTTGCTGCGGTAAACGACGTGGTCCTCTAGGCAGTCGCGGTCGCCTTTGACGCAGAAAAAGCATTCTTTGGCCTTGGGACCTCGGATATACGCGATGCGCCACGGTGCCCACAGCGGGCGCGGGCTAGCAGCATCGCTACAAGGGTTGAAGTCGGTCATGGTAATTTCCCAATGCGTTGTAAAATTGGCTCAAAGCATCTGACGGCCAGCCCTGCGGTCATGCCCTTGGGTTGACCAGTTGCTGGCGGTTCATGCAGTGCGAGAGATAGTCGCCCCGCATGCATTCCAGCACTACCTGGATGGAGCATTCCCAGAAATTGCGTTCAAAATCGGCCGAGGCGGCGGCGCAATGCGGTGAGAGGATTACATTGTCAAGGCTGAAGAGCGGGCTTCCGGGAACCGGCGGCTCTGGATCAGTCACGTCCAGCCCGGCGCCGCCTAGGCGGCCTTCGCGCAGAGCCGCGACTAGGGCGGCCTCGTCAACCACGCCGCCGCGCGACGTGTTGATCAGGAGGGCGTCGGGCTTCATCAGGGCCAGCTTTTCGGCATTGATCAAATGCCGGGTCGTTTCCGTGAGCGGGCAGTGCAGCGACACGTAGTCGGACTGAGCCAGCAGCTCGTCCAGGCCGGCTGGTTTGGCGCCGACCTGGCGGATGACGTCCTGGTTTGTGTACGGGTCAAAGACCAGCACGTTCATCCGGAAGCCGGCCATCATCTCGGTCACCCGGCGGCCAATGCGCCCGAAACCGACCAGCCCAAGCGTCCGACCACTGATATGCCACCGGAATCCGCCGCCCTTGACGCCGCTGGTCAGGCCGCGCATGGCGTTGTCCTTGAAGGGAATCTGCCGGATGAGCGCAAACAGCAGGGCTACGGCGTGCTCCGCCACCGCTTCGGAAATCGACTCCGGGCAGTTGCACATATAGATGCCGAGCTGGGAGGCTTCCTCCACGGGATAGCCATCCATGCCGCTGCCGCTGCGCAAGATGGCCTTGCAGCGCGCCAACTTGGGCAGCACGGCCGGGGTCAAGGCCGGCGTGCGCCCCATGGTCCAGATCATGTCCGCATCCCCGGCATTGGCCAGGAGCTTGTCCTCGGTGTCGCAATGACCATAGATGACTTCCAGGCCAGGGATGGCCGCCAGGCGGTCAACCACCCAGGACGGCGTTTTGTCGCGCTCGCGGGCAATGAGGGCGACTTTGAAAGGCGTTGCGCTTGACATAATGACCTCGTGACAGCTCAGGCACTCTAAATTGACGCAAGAAAGACAGTGCCGGACTAAGCCGGATGATGAAAATATAAGGCATGAGGCGGCTCGCGCTAATCGCGGAGACGATTTTCGGCGGCTTAACAAAAAAGTTCCACGTACAGGCTTGCGCTGCGGAAGATATGGTGTATATTTAGTTTTGCATTTTTTCCAGATATGCCTGGGAATTTTGTTGCATGTCCCGGTTTTGGGGGATGGTAGCTCAGTCGGTAGTAGCATCGCACTTTTAATGCGGGGGTCCCGGGTTCGAGTCCCGGCCATCCCACCATTGCTTTTTGGACATGGCCTGCGGCAGACAGGCGTTTTTGTTTTGTTTCCTGCAAGATCATTAATTTACCAACTATAAACACAGCGCGTTGACGTAGGTGCACTATGAGCCAAGTTTGTGACATTTGCGGAAAGGGCAAGACTGTCGGCGGTCATATTACTCGCCGCGGTTTGGCCAAGAAAAAGGGCGGTATCGGTATGCACGTGGTGAAAAACACGAAGCGTACCTTCAGCCCGAACTTGCAGCGGATTCGTTGCCGGGTCAATGGCGGCGTTTCACGCCTCAAGGTCTGCACAGCCTGTATTCGTTCCGACAAAATCACCAAGGCCTGACGGCCCTAGGCCGACTTGGCATAGAAGCTGCGTCATGGCCTCCAGGCAACAATCACATACAGGTGAAATGGCCTAAGCGCGTCAACGGACACAGGGTTCTGTGTCCGTTTTTTTTACGTAAATGCGCCCCAGGCGGAAAACTCAATCCCGGCGCCGTCTCAGCGGTCGCCAGCTGCGGAACAGGAAGTCAGCACAGGCGGAATACGATGTCAGACAGGACCATGCGAAGTCTTTCAGTTGACCAGTTGCAAATCGCCCCATCCATTTTAGCGGCGGATTTCCGTTGCCTTGGAGACAGCGTCACCGCCATCGCGAAAGGCGGCGCGGACGTCATTCACATCGATATCATGGACGGCCATTTTGTGCCTAATTTGTCAATGGGGCCAGCGATTGTGAAGGCGATTCGTCCGTTGACGTCCTTGCCTTTTGACGTTCACCTGATGCTGTCGTCGCCCAGTCGCTATGTGCCCGCTTTTGTTGACGCCGGTGCTGACCACATCACGATTCATGTTGAGAGCGAAGGCGACTTGGCCGCGACCTTGCGCGAGATTCACGATGCCGGCTGCACGGCTGGTATCACTCTGCGGCCTGGAACGCCGGCGATCAGCCTTGCGCCGTACCTGCCGCTGGTGGAAATGGTGCTGGTCATGACTGTCGAACCAGGCTTTGGCGGGCAGTCCTTCATGGCGGCGCAGCTGGCCAAGGTACGGGAAATCAAAGCCATGATTCAAGCCGTTGGCCGGCCGATTCACTTAGAGGTTGACGGCGGCATCGGAGCCGGCAACGCCGGTTCAGTGATAGCCGCAGGCGCCAACGTCCTGGTCGCTGGCAGCAGCGTCTATAATGCCAAAGGCGGCGCAGCAGCCGGCATCAGCGCCATTCGCGCAGCGGTCAAGAGCTGAAAACACAGCTGCGCTTGGAGCGGGACGACGATGAATCGGCTTGCAGGGATGACGTCGGCGAGAACAAGCGCAGCAAGAAGAAATCATAATGTCGATTTTAACATAATCAGAGCAGGAAAGGCCCAGTCAGCATGATCATTTCGCATTTCAATCGCTATTTTGAGAAGCATGGCCGGAAGACCTATATCGTCCTGGGCATCATCATCAGCCTCATGTTCGTCGTCTTCGTGACGCCGGGCGATATTTTCGGCGGCGGCCCCAGCGGCCGCAACAGCCTCGGCAAGATGTACGGCAAGAAGCTGAAGACGAGGGAGTTCGCGAAAAAGATGCGCGCTGCGGACTTGGGTTCCTTTTTGCTTTACAACCGTTTTTTGTCACAGGAATCCAGCCAGGAAGCCCTAGTCCAGGAGACGTTGCGCCGGATGCGGGCTATGCATGAGGCCAAGAAGCGCGGGTTGGCCAAGGTCGACACCAGCGAAATCGTGGCGGCCATTCACGAAATGCCCTATTTCATCGGCAAGGACGGTAATTTCTCTTCAGAGCTGTTTGGGCAGTTCAAGACCAATTTCCTGGCTCGCTCCGGCCTGACTGCGGTCGATTTCGACAACATCGTCAAAGAAAATATAATCATTAAGCGCCTGGAAAAACAGGTGACTGAGGGCATCAAGGTTGACGAAGCCGACGTCAACCCCTGGCTGGAAGTGTACACGCTGCAATTTGCCGAATTCAACCAGGACACGACCAAGGCGGCGCAACCCTCGAAAGAGGACATTGAGCAGTTTTTTGCGACCCGGAAGGCCGAGATCACCTGGGAAAAACAGCGCTCGGCTATGGTGGCGGCCTTGTCAATGGATGATCTGCGGACTGCGGCGACCTCTGATCCGGCCATGAAGGCCCTGATTGAGCCGACCGAGGAAGAGATCACCCGCCAGTATGAAACCATGAAGGATCGCCTCTACAAAGACAAGACCTTGGAGGAAGTCAAGACCCAGATCGTCGCTTCCTTGCGCAACCGCAAGATTTCCGAGCAGGCGAAGAAGCAGGCGAACGACCTGGCTGCGGCTCTGGCTGCGGCATTGACCGGCCTGGAGGGCGACGCCCGCACCGCCAAATTCAAGGAAGTCGCGGAAGGCGCCAAGGCCGCTGTCAGCACCACTGGGCTGTTCAGCGTCGGTGATCAGCTGCCAGGCATGGAAGGCCGGCATGTGGTTCTGGCCAATGCCATCCGCTCCCTGAACCTGGTCGGCGCCATCACGCCTGCCGTCATGGATGGCCGGATGTACTACGTCGCCTGCCTCACTGACTTGCAGCCCGGCATCCAGCCCGCTGAACTGAATGACGAAGCCCGCGAAAAAATCGCCGAAGCGCTGCTGACAGAGCGGGCCATGGCCTTCTACGATGAGAAAATCGGCATTTTCAAGGACAAAGTGCCAGCGGTGAAGACCGTATGGGACCTGGCTGATGACTTCAACGCCACCCTGGCCAGCAACAGCGCCCTTGATGAAGAAGAGCGCAATCGGCAAGCAGCGGAATACCGCAACGGGCTGCAGGAGCTGGTCATGCCCTTCTTTAAGGCGGAAAGACGCTCGTTCCGCGCTGCGACCTTCAAGACAGAGACATTCTTGGACAAGGTCGTTCTGATTGAAAGCGACATTGTGGCGGGTTACGAAGCGCGCAAGGCCGAATACCAGAAGGTCGAAGTGCGCGTCGCACAGGTTGTCGTCAACGCCCCGGCAGAACTTAGCGCCGAGGAAAAAGCCGCCAAGAAGGCTAAGATTGAGGAAGCCGCAGCCAAACTGCGCGAAGGCGTGCTGTTCGAGGATTTGGTGAAAGACTACTCGGAGGACGAGGCCAGCAAGGCCAAGGGCGGCGACAGTGGCTTCCTGGACCTTGCCCAGCTTGACGCTGACTTGTCGGCGGTCTACAGTGCCCTTGAACTCAACCAGGTCAGCAAGGTGATTGAAACGCCGACTTCCTTTGTCTTGGCTAAGCTGCTGGAGAAGAAGCCGGCTCGCGACTTGGAGCAAGTCCGGGAGGAATTGACGCCGATTCTGCAACGGGAAAAGGCCGCTGACTTGGCGCACGAAGCCGCCGTTGAATTGGCCGAAAACATGTTGACGGCTTGGTCTGATGCCTTGGACAAGGACGCGATGACCGATCCCGCCGTAATCTTCAACTCTATGACCGAAGGCAACGCCCAGCTGGAGGTGAGCCAGCTTGACAAAGTCGTCCAGCACAACTATGCTGCCACTGGGCTGGCTCGTGAGCGCGAGGTCATGACCCAGGTTTTTGGCGCCAAGAAGGAAGACCCGTTCACACGTCCGGTCCGCGGCACGGAAGGCTCGCACGTCGCTTGCCTGTTGGAAGTCCTGCCGCCCAGCCTGAATTCGCCGGCAGATGACCCAGGTGTCATGGCGACGCTGAAGAATGTCTACAAGCGGCATTTGGCAATGGGCATCGCTGAGAGCGAAGCGAAAGCTGCGGCGGATCGTATCAACGAGGCACTGAAGACGGAACCCGACTTGGCCAAGGCGGCTGGGGAAACCGTGTTCAAGCCAGCCAAGCCGTACAGCCGGATGAAAAGCCGCGAGATGACGGATTTCAACGTCCGCAACCAGGAGGCGTTCATGACGGCTTTGGCCAAGGCGCCGTTGCTGAGTGTCCTGCCGCCTCAAAAGACGTACGGCGGCTATGTCCTGGTCTACCTCCAGGAACGCATCGTGCCGGATGACGAGGAAACTCGCAAAATGGCTGAGAACGTGCGCAGCTATCTCCTGCGCCAGAAGGAAATGGAAGCGTTGACGGAATTCTACAAGCGCCTGGAGGCGGAATCAGAGACCGAGCTGGTTGACGGCTTGATGCGCAGAGCCGGCTGAAAACAGCGGCCGCCAGAGGCGGATGCCGTCTCAAGATTAGTTTTTCTAAGCGGCTCGGAACGCTATGCGTGTTCCGGGCCGCAGCTTTTGCGGCGCCAGGCAAGCCGTACGGCGGCGTTTTTTCAGCGGAACAGCGGGTTGCTGCGTTCACGGGCGATGGTCGTGCTCTGTTCGTGGCCAGCGCAGACCTTGGTTTCGCCTGGAAGAGTCAGCAGGTTGTTTTTGATGGAGCTGATCAGGGTGTCATAGTCGCCGCCGGGAAAATCCGTCCGCCCGATGGTTCCACGAAACAGCGTGTCGCCGCTGAGCAGAACGCCGCTGGTCGGGAAATAGTAGCAGACGCCGCCGGGCGTATGTCCAGGAGTATGAATGACTTTCATGTCGATGCCAGCGGCTGCAGGCAGGGTGTCTACGCTGGGCGGGAGGCCTTTAACCGCTGGAATCCAGGGATTGATGGCATTGTCCGGACTGCCATACAATCCGCGGTCAGCCGGATGAATCCAGACCGGAATTTTGAACTGCTGCGCCAGCTCCGGCACCGCGCCGATATGGTCGACATGGCCATGCGTGAGCAAAATGCCCCGTGGAATAAGC
>Ga0209723_1001217_pt1 | contig 41868 bp, 35 predicted proteins | sample BiotimSIPDNA_2_FD_185750 | JGI IMG/M metagenome (GOLD analysis project Ga0209723, IMG submission 185750) | Anaerobic biogas reactor microbial communites from Washington, USA - Biogas_R2 time_0 SIP DNA (SPAdes) (version 2) | ecosystem: Engineered > Bioreactor > Anaerobic > Unclassified | place... | reverse complement strand
ACAAGCTGTCACTGTACGAAGCCGCATTGGACCTCTGCCGTGTCTTGGGACGCGAGGTCCCATGGATCGAACGCTGGTGATACTTCCACATTAAAGGAACAGAAGAGAAGAGGCACCGGTACTCTGAGCTGACAGGAGACGTTGCCTCACCCATAACCCAAGCACTTGGAGTGTCTGTCAAACTGGAGCCACCTCACAAGCTCGGCGTTGCGCGGGAGAAGTTCTCGAAGTTCATCCTCTCGGAGATCAAGCTTCGTTTGAAGTACATGAATCCGACGATTCAACGCCGCCACGTGCTTTTCTTCGGCCTCCTCCGCCCGCAGGGCGGCTGTTTTTGCCTTCTTCCGCTCTGCCTCATGAGCCAGTTCGCCGGCTAAAGTCTGTTCATCCGGAACATCTGGTGCCGCCTGCGCGTCAAGCGATGCAACGTTCTTCAGTCGGGCATAGGCATCATCTTCGCCAGCACTGCTCACCTCTAGCTTTCCTCTTCCAGTTGTGCTTTGAAGTATCTCGCGATAAGTTCCATGGGAATATCAGTCCCTGTTGGCGGTGAACCGCTATACCTGTCGTAGATTTCGCGCCACGGACCATCTGCCGCGTGGGTCATGTTTGAGAGCTTAATCGCAGTCAGATTCTTGTATGAATCCCAGACAGCGTCCAGCACTTCGCGCGATTCGGAAGGCAGGTCGTCTGGAAGAACGGGAATAACCGTCCGAAACACCCGCCGGCCGTCTACTTTCCGCGGCCTTACGTCTGTCGCCTTCCTGTCAATCGGGTCTTTGCCGAAAAGCTTGAAGTGATGAAAGACTGAAGACACAACCGGGCCATATGGCCAACACTCTATCTGCTCATTGAAGATAGGAGTGTCGGTGAACGCTAGATGCCACCCCTGTGTGTAGTACAGCAGCTTCTGCAACTTCATCGGCGAAATGGGTATGCCTTCGCGAAAAGCTTGCGTGAGAATGAAGTTTGCAACAGCCTTTGGTGAATATGCCATCGCACAGTCGCTCATGGAAGGACACAGACAAAGGGTACATGCGAACATCACTACTTCGGGGTATTGTACATTCATTAGGGCACCAAGTCAACGGAAATACCGTCAGAGAGACTGTGAGGCCGCTAACTACCTCTCAAGTGCGGGTCCTGTAGTGTACTCGTAGGACACTACCCGTCGCTGCTCGGTGCGGCCGGTTCGCTTTCCCGCTTCTGAGAGGCTATACTGAGTGGCTTGCCTTCCTTGCGCCCGCATCCGCCAGGAGCCCGCGGGTGCTTCTTGCTCCCCCACACGAGTCGGTTTCATGAAGGAACTGCTTTCCGGTAACGAGGCCATCGCACGCGGCGCCTACGAGGCCGGTGTCAGCGTGGCCACGGGTTACCCCGGCACGCCGTCGACCGAGATCCTCGAAGCGGCCGTGCGATTCCGCGACGACATCTACTGCCAGTGGTCGCCCAACGAGAAGGTCGCCCTCGAAGTGGCCGCCGGCGCCGCGTTCACCGGCGCCCGAGCGATTGTCACCATGAAACACGTGGGGCTCAACGTGGCGGCCGACCCGCTGATGACCCTTGCCGGAACCGGCACGGTGGGCGGGCTGGTGATCGTCGTGGCCGACGATCCGGGCATGCACTCGTCGCAGAACGAGCAGGACACCCGGCACTACGCCCGCTTCGCCAGGATACCGATCCTCGAACCGTCCGACTCCCAGGAGGCGAAGGACTTCGTGAGCCTGGGTCTGGAGCTTTCGGAGCGGCACCGCACTCCGGTCATCCTCCGCACCGAAACCCGAGTGAGCCACTCGCGAAGTCTTGTGGACGTGTCGGACCGGAAACCTTCCAGCAAAGCGATCGGTTTCGAGAAGAACCCGTCCCGGTTCGTGGCCATTCCGCTTTGGGCCAGGCCGATGCGGGTTCGGGCTGAAGAGCGGCTGGAAACGCTGAGGGAAGAAGTCAACCAGTCGCCCGCGAATCGCGTCGAGTGGCGCGACCGGAAGCTGGGCATCCTCACCGCGGGCATTCCCTATCAATATGTTCGGGAAGTGTTTCCGGAAGCCTCGGTGCTGAAGCTGGGCTGGTCCTATCCGTTTCCCGACGAGTTGATCCGGCAGTTCGCCGAGGGCGTCGAGCAGTTGTTGATCGTGGAAGAGCTCGACGACATCGTCGAAGAGCACGTTCGCGCCCTGGGAATCTCCTGCCGGGGCAAGGACCTGGTGCCGAGGATCGGGGAGTTGTCGCCGGACGTGCTCCTGACGGTGCGGGCGAAGCTCCTTGGTGATCGAGTTGCGAAACCGTTGGCGGCTGGTCCTGCGGTCAGGATGGACGATCTGCCGAGCCGGCCGCCGGTTTTATGCTCGGGTTGTCCTCACCGGGGAATCTATCATGCCTTGGGCAAGTTCGACGTCGTCGTGACCGGCGACATCGGCTGTTACAGCCTGGGCGTGCTGCCGCCGCTGAGCCGGATGGACACGCTGGTGTGCATGGGGGCCGGAGTGTCGATGGCCCACGGCATGGACAAGGCCGGCGAGCCGCGGCGGGTGGTCGGGATCCTGGGCGATTCCACCTTCTTCCACTCCGGCATCACGGGGCTGCTCGACATCGCCTACAATCGCGGCGCATCGACGATCATTGTGGTCGACAACCGCACGACGGCCATGACGGGCCACCAACCGCACCCGGGCACGGGCCACACCCTGATGGGCCACGACACACCCGCCATATCGATCGAGGAGATCGGCCGGGCGTGCGGCATCAAGAATGTGGTGACTCTCGACCCCTACGACGTGAAGAAAACGACGGCCGTGCTGAAGGAGGCGATTTTCTCCGACGAACCGTGGTTGGTCATTTCCCGAGGGCCGTGTCTCCTCGACGTTCGCCAGCGACTTGGCACTCCCCGGCATGTAACCGAAGACGTGTGCCGCGAGTGCGGCGTGTGTTTGAAGCTGGGCTGTCCGGCCCTGGAGGGCGGCGAGGGAATTCCCCACGTCAATCCGATGCTGTGTGCCGGCTGCGGGCTGTGCAACCAGGTCTGCCCGGTCGGCGCCATCGAGTTCGAGAAGGAGGCGACGTCATGACCGAGCACCAAACCGCGGCTGTCGGCCAGGATACGGTGAGCGTGGTTCTGGCCGGCGTTGGAGGCCAGGGGATCCTGCTGGCGAGCGAGATCCTCGCCCGGGCAGCTCTGGCGGCCGGCTTCGACGTGAAGACCAACGAAGTCCACGGCATGGCCCAGCGGGGCGGTTCCGTAATCGCCCAGGTTCGGTTCGGCCGCGAGGTCTTCAGCCCCCTGGTCGCCCGCGGATCGGCGCGGGTTCTCGGAGCGTTGGAGCGGGTGGAAGCCCTGCGGCAACATCAGTTTCTGGCGTCTGACGGTCTGGCCGTCGTTTCCAGTCAGATGGTCGTGCCGGTCACCGTCTCGTCGGGGCAGGCGGCCTATCCGGCCGACGTGGAACAGCGCCTGCGAGCCGCCTTTCCCCGGCTGGTCTACGTGGACGCCGTGGAGAAGGCGACCCGACTGGGCAACCATCGTGCAGCGAACCTGGTCGTCCTCGGCGCGATGGCGCACGCCCTGGACCTTCCCGACGAAGCCTGGCACGAGGCCGTCCGCAGCAGCGTGAAGCCGCAGCACGTGGAAGTGAATCTGAAAGCCTTCGCCGCAGGACAGGAGTGCGCCCAATTGTAGGACAGGTTTGTAACCTGTCTGGACAGAACACAATTCTGCGATCTGCCTGGACAGGATGCAATCTACCCTACGATGGACAGGATACAATCTACCCTACGATGGACAGGATACAATCCTGTCCTACGTTCGCTGAACCGAGGAGAGCCGTGATGGCCAGCGAAACACCTTCCGCCGAGCAACTCGAACGCATCCGGCAGTTCTTCGTCAACGACCGCTTCGCGACCGAGAACGGCATGGAATTGGTCGAGGTGCGGCCGGGCGGCGCCACGGCGCGCATGGTGGTCGAGCCGCGACACTACAACGGCATCCAGACGGTGCAAGGAGGCGCCCTGTTCACCCTGGCCGACTTTGCCTTCGCGGCCGCCTGCAATAGCTGGGGCGAGAAGGTGACCGGCATCAATATGAGCATCCAATGCCTGAAGGCGGTACGGTCGGGCACGCTCGTCGCCGAGGCGACCGAAGTGGCCAGGTCGCGAAGATTCTCGACCTGCGAGGTCGCCATTCGCGACGAAGAGGGTCAGCTCGTCGCCCGCTTCCAGGGCACGGGCTATGTCCTGGGCGGAAGCCTGCTGGGATAGTCGACTCCGTGTTGGCAGTCGGACGGGTCGACAATCGTTGCAGCCGTTCCAGGAAGAAGAAAACGCATCTTGCCGCCAGGCAAGTGCAATGCTAGATTGAGCTATTGCCTGTTCCATGCCCGATCCTTTTCATAAGTCGCGAGGTGGGCATCACGGCCGGACGATGTCCCATCTGCCCGCGTCGGCCCTGACGCTGTCTGTTACCCCCCTCCGGTTCCAGCTTTGACCGATCTTCCACTCCCCCAGTTCCGTCCGCTTCGTCGATGGGGCATGCTGCTCCTGCTGTCCGCGCTGACGGGCGTCATCGCCGGGCTGGCAATCGCCGCCATGGAGTGGGGACTCCGAGTCGGCGTGTCGAACCTGATCGGGCGGGCCTTGCCGCACGGACCCGGCAGCGTCCTCCATTTCAGCCTGGCGATTCTGCTGTTGCCCGCCCTGGGCGGGTTGCTCTCGGCCCTGATCGTGCTGGTCTTCGCGCCGGAAGCGAGGGGACACGGCACCGACGCCATGACGCGGGCGTTCCATCGTGCCGGCGGAGTGCTGGGACTTCGCGGCCCCGTCTTCAAGGCCCTCGGCTGCGTCCTGGTCATCTCGTTGGGCGGGTCCGCCGGACCGGAAGGACCCGTTGTGGCCCTGGGGGCCGCGATCGGCTCCACCTTCGGACGCCTGTTCCGAGTCACGCCCGCCGAGCGCCGCACCCTGCTGATCGCCGGCTGTGCGGCCGGTGTGGGGGCCGTCTTCCGTTGTCCCCTCGGCGGCGCCCTGTTCGGAGTCAGCATTCCCTACAGCGAACCGGACATGGAAAGCGACGCCGTCGTGCCCTCGGTCGTCGCCTCCGTGGCCGGCTACTCCGTCTACCTGGCCCTCTGGGGCCACGGAGAGTTCCTCCTCGACGGGGCCCAAACCCTCGTGTTCACCTCGCCCATGGAACTCCTGCCGTTCCTCTTGCTGGGGCCCCTGTGCGGCCTGCTGTCGATATTCTTCGGCGCGAGCTTCCGCTTTATCGAACGGGCGTTTGAAGCCATGAAGCGCCTGCCGCGATGGACGGCGCCGGCCATCGGCGGGCTGCTCACCGGCCTCACCGCCTGCTTCCTGCCCCAGGTCATGGACTCCCGCTACGTATTCCTCCAAGGGGTGCTCGACCGGAGCCTGATCGTCGATTCCTCCGCCTCCTGGTGGGCCTGGGCCGCTTTCTTCGCACTGGTGGCCCTGGCCAAGTGCGTGGCCACCGGATGCACCGTCGGAAGCGGAGCCGCGGGCGGCGTTCTCGGTCCCACCCTGGCCGTCGGCGGCGCTGCGGGGGCATGCCTCGGCGCCCTCGGCGAGGCGTTCTTTCCCGAAGCGTTCCCCGAAGTGCTGCGGCAGGCCCTCATCCCCGTCGGCATGGGCGGAGTGCTCGCGGCCAGCATGCGTGTCCCCCTGGCGGCCGTCGTCATGAGCGTCGAGATGACCGGCTGCTACGGGCTGATCGTGCCCACCATGCTCGTGTGCATCTCCTCCTATCTCATCGGACGCCGCTGGGGACTCAACCGGGAACAGGTGCGCGACTGCACCGATTCGCCCGTCCATGCCGCCGACTCCGTCGTCCGCCTGCTCGAATCGACCAACGTCGAAAGCCTGATCAACCGCGATTGGCCCCAGACCATTCCGCCCCAGGCCACCCTCCGCCAGATCGCCCAGAAGATCGAGCCGGGGCGGACGCCGACGTTCATGGTCGTCCAGCGGGGGCAACTGAAAGGGATCATCTCCCTCCCCGACCTCGATCGCGTCCTGGCCGACGACGCCATGGCCCAAGCCGTGATCGCCGACGACATCATGACGGCATCCGTGCCCGTCTGCACGCCTTCCCAGAGCCTCTACTACGCCCTCGAACTGTTCCGGCAAGCCGGCCTGACGGTGCTTCCGGTCGTTTCGCACCAGCACCGAACCCGGTTCCTCGGCGCGCTCGAGCGGCGAAAGATCATCGACGCCCTTTTCAGCCACGTCGGGGGCCTGAAGGAACTGGCCCTCAGCGAGCACAAGGGACTGCTGGAAATCGACCGGGAAACGCACCTGGAACAGCTTCTGGCACCGGTGGGAAACGGCAACGGCCCGCGAATCCGCCGGCTCATGGTGCCGCTCGACGCGGTCGGACTGTCGGTCCGCCAGTCCGATTTCCGCAACCGCTACGGGATGCAGATCGTGGCCATTGAGCAGCCCGACGGCACCCTGCAATGCCCGGCCGACCCGAACACCCGCCTGGAAACAAGCCACCGCCTCCTGGTCCTGATGCAGCCCGAGCCGGGCAGTTCGCAGGCGCCCTGAAGCCGGGCCAAATCTCTCCCCAGTGGGCGACACCTGCCGGGCGTCACAACTGGCTGACTCTTGCCGAGTGTCACTTGAGTGGCTCCAGCAGAGCAGCCGAATGGATAGTCTGACAGAATTTCGGGGACACTTGCCCAACGGGGAACACAAGGCAGTCGCACCCGGCAGGAGCGACCCACCGACTCCTACTGCGTCTCCGTCCGATACTTCTCCAACCCATACTTCTTGACGGCTTCGGCGTCCAGATCGGCGATCGAGCAGGCCGCATAGGGGACGAACTTGGCTGCTTGCAGGGCCGAGACGGCCCATTCCCTCCCCTCCATGCCCTGGACGACGGCCAACGCTTGCGGCTCGCTCTTCTCCTGCCAGGCATTCACATGAAGCCAGCGGCGATCCGAACCAAAGTTGCCCTGAGCCTTCTGCCGCAGCGCTTCGGGTGTGTTGCTCTGGCTATCGCCGAAGAGGATCACAAAGCGCCCGCGGGAAGAATAGTCGGCATAGTTGGGCGGCTTCTTGTCCGTCAGTTGCTGGTAGGCCTCCGTCATATCGGCAAGCTGTTCCACCGAACAATCGGCATGCTTTTCCAGCGCGGTGGCGAGGTAGGCTGCCACGATCCCTTTCTCTTCCTCCTCGCGGAGCGACCAGAGAATATCACCGCGGGTGCTGTGCCCGATCGAGCGGTCGTGCGGCTCGCCGGCCAGGATCTCGCCAAACAGCCGCAGAACGTTGGGTGTCTTGTCCCACCAACCGCGGAGGCCGAAGTAGACGGCGTCGTGACGCATCTTCTGGTCAGCCCTCGGGTCGGCCGCGTGATAGGCGATCTCGCGGGCCATGGGATCGGCTGGCCAGCCGCAAAGCTGGCCGGTCCAGGACATGAGTTGTTGTGACGGCAGTTTGCTGTGGCGCAGGCCCCGCCGAATTTTCTCCAGGATCTCCCTCGCGGTGAAGTCCTGCGTATCGAAGCCGTAGTCCTTGTAGATCACGTCCAGTTCGGCCCCGGCCTGCGGGTCGTCGGGAAAGTAGCCGAAGAAGTCGGGCGGTACGTAGCCGTCGGTTGCGATCCAGGCGAACTTCTCGTCGGCCGGCGGTGCCGCGTAGACCGGCCGAGCACGGTTCGGCAGCCCGTCGGGCAGATACTTGGCGAATTCTCGCAGTTGGCGATGTTGCAGCACCGCCGGCGCCAACGTCTCGTAGAAGACGAGTGTGGCTTGATCGGAGTCGTCGATCACCTTGAGAATCCGCTCGCGGTGGCTGATACCGCGGACCAATCCCACGCCGACCGGCTTGCCGTCGGCGATCCGTAGGACGAATTCGGCGACTGCGGACTCGTCGCCGGCCCAGTTCACCATCTGGCTGCGAAGCTGGTCGACCGTTGTGAGCTCCTTCGCCTCGAAGGCGATCGCGAACATGCCCGCAGTGTTGAACTTGGCCAGATCCGGGTAGGCTTGGCCGGTGAACTCACGATACAGATCGACCGCGGCCACAATGGCGTTATCGTCGAGTCCTTCGGGGTGATCGAGAAGTCGCTTCAGTCGGGCCGCCGTGTCGTCCCGATCACCGTACGTCTTGAAGCCCCAGAGGATTCGGCGTTGGATCTCGCGGTCGTAGGTCGCATAGCGCTCGATCAGCGTGCGGAGCAGGTTGTCGCTGCGCTGTTTGACGACCGTGAGGCCGTGGTAGAGAGCGCTATGGGCTGCATCTGTCTGGGGGGAGTCGGAAGCGTGGTAGAGCAACTCGACGGCACGCGGGTCTTGATCCTTCACCCCCCAGACGAATCCCTTGCCGATCTCCGCCAAGACCAGGGTCGGATACCGGCGCGTGTTTCGCAGTCCTCGCCGGACGACCGCGAATACTTCCTCGGGCGTATGGTTGCCGCCTAGCTGGCCGCCGAACAGGGCGTCGAGCTGCTTGCCGCCAGCCGGGTCGTCGGGAAAGAACGCCTCAAAGTCGGGCGGTGCGTAGCGATCGGTCCGGTTCCAGGCGTAAGGCTCTTCAACCCGCATTCCCTCGGGAATCTCCACGGGTTTGGCCGGCTGCATCGGCCGGGGAGAGGATCGGAATCCGTCCTCCCGGGCCGGAAGCTCGGTGATCGTCTCGAGTGCCGCCACCTGGCCCTGCCCGAGGGCCGGATCGGGTCGAGCGGCGCCCGCAACGAGGACCAGCGGGGCAAACCACAAGAAAACAGGGCGAATACGGCCGATCGAACGTGGCTTGGACATACCTTTCTCCCACCGTTTGGTTCGTGTTGCACATACCCCGACCGATGATAAGGCTCCTTCAGGAGAGAAATATAACGGGTCGGCAAGAGAACCTGAATCTAAACAGCGTGCGCCCAGCCGGCAGAACCCCCTGGAAAATCTGGCGATCGTCATTAAGAATTGGGGGGATGCTGCGGTGCAACTGAAGGTGGACGGCGGGTTGGCCGAGCGCGGGGCAAGCCCACGCGGCTATCCGTCTTTCGCAAATTCCTCCCGAAATCGTGATAGGTCATTTGGAGAAAGCTGGCAAGTTATGTCCGGATCTTGGAGAATCGGCACGATTTCGGGGATCGGCGTTTACGTCCATTGGACGTTTCTGATCCTCTTGGCTTGGGTGGGGTTCGAGTACTTCACCAGGGGCGGCGGCCTGACCGGCGCCCTGGTGGGCATCCTGACGATTGGGGCCCTGTTCACCATCATCGTGCTCCACGAACTGGGCCACGCGCTGGCCGCTCGTCGCTACGGCATTCCCACGCATGACATTACGCTGTTGCCCATCGGCGGGGTGGCGCGGCTGGCGCGGATGCCGGAAGACCCCAAGCAGGAATTGATCGTGGCCATCGCCGGTCCGGCCGTGAACGTGGTCCTGGCCGGACTGTGCCTTCTGGGCATCATCGTGCTGGTCGCTCCCGCCTACATCGGTGCAGCCTTTACGGCAGGGGCCGAGGAGATTGGCCTCCACTTCGCAGAACAGGGGCAGACGCCGCTGCTGAGCGGGATCCCGTTTCTGATCGCCGCATTTCTCTTCAGCATGCTGATCGTCAACGTGATGCTCGTCGTCTTCAACCTGCTGCCCGCCTTCCCCATGGACGGCGGCCGGGTGCTGCGAGCGCTGCTGGCCATGCGGGGCGACTACGTGTGGGCCACGCAGACGGCGGCGACCGTCGGGCAAGTGATGGCGCTGCTGTTCGGGTTCTTCGGCCTGTTCAACCAGCACTTCATGCTGGTCTTCATCGCTCTTTTCGTGTGGATCGGGGCGGCCTCCGAGGCCTCCATGGTCCAGGTGAAGGCGGGACTTCAGGGCGTTCCGCTGGTCCACGCCATGATCACGCGATTCCACGTGCTGGCGCCAATGGATCGGATCGGCGACGCGGCAATGCACATCGTCGCCGGATTTCAGCACGACTTTCCGGTTCTGGAAAACGGCCGGCTGGTCGGCGTGCTGACCAAGACCGACCTGCTGAAATCGCTGGCCGACAACGGCGGCAACCAGTTGGTGTCCGACGTCATGCAGCGAAAGTTCGAGACGGCCGATCCGGGCGACATGCTGGAGAGCGTGTTCAGCCGGCTCCAGGAATGCGACTGCCATACCATTCCGGTTGTGCGCAACGATCAGCTTTTCGGGATCGTGACCATGGAGAGCGTGGGCGAGTTCATGGCGATTCAGAAGGCGGCCCGCGGCCGGAAGAAGTGAGCGCCGCTGGACAGGCTGCGACCTCGCCGTACAATCAGCAGATCGGTTGGACGAGTGCCCTGTTGGGATCTGCGAGTACCGGCCCTGATCCGCGCCCATATCCGAGAGAGGAGAATCAAAAATGCCAAAGATCAATCGCTATGTGGACATTTCGACGGTCGACCGCGAGGCGAAGAAGGACTACATCGATCGCCATTCGCCGTTCATCGAGTGTGCCTCGACGGTCAAGGCGGGCGAGAAGTTCGCCGTCACCGTGCGGATGGGGAAGGAGTACACCCATCCCGACGACCCGGACCACTACATCCGCAGCATCTCGCTGTTCAACAAGGAGACGCTGCTGGCCGAAGCCACCTTCGCCGCCGGCGCCCTGGGCGGCGCGGGGCAGAAGGGGCAGGCCGAGGTGACCTTCCACGTGGTCCCGACCGGCAAGCAAATGGAATTAACGGCAATGTCCTACTGCACCAAACATGGAATCTGGGAGTGCGATCCGGTGCAGGTCGCCGTGGAAGAATAGGCAAGCTCTGCTTTGACGACTCGGCCTGCCCGTGCCGAGATTCCCCACCAACTCACCAGGCCGCCCGGGTGCGTATCGCCCCAGGCGGCCTGTCTGCTTTGACAAATGAACGAAAACATTGCCCGATTCGCCGGAATCGGCGAAGATCCGGGTATGAGCACAGCCAAGGCACGACTCCAATTCGGACTGGGACCGTTGATGCTGTGGACGGCCGTGCTGGCCTTCTACTTTGGCGCGGTGGTGGCGGTCGAATCCCACAGTTCCGAGTGGCTGGTCCTCTGCTGCTTTCCGGCCCTGATCCTGGGCCTTCGCTTCGCCTTCGGGTCCTGGGTGGCCTGCCACGTGTCGGCCGTCGGGGCGGGCGCGGCAGTTGCCCTGCGGACCTTCTTTCCGGTTCTGCCCATGGGGGCATTCGAGGTCTGGAGTGCGTTTGCCCAGGGGTGCGGAGTCGGCTACGTCGTCTGGCTCGTCGTGGAACTCACCTGCCTGCTGGTCAGACGGGCGGACCACCTGCTGCGGGTCAAGTCGACGTGAGGTAGGGATCTTTCCGGTCAACCGTCATCCACGCGCAGGCGGGAATCCAGACATCCGACCAACGTCATTCCCGCGCAGGCGGGAATCCAGGCATTTGATCAGCGGCACTGGATTCCCGCCTGCGCGGGAATGACGGGTAGAGGAGTCGCGTTCAATCTGGCCTTTCTGCGTCTCAGCCTAACGTTGGTCCTGGGGCCAGACTCTGCGGCGAATCTCCTTCTCGCTCGTCAACCGAAAGGGCCCGGGCGCCGGGTTGCTTGCCGACCGCTTCTCGCCGAAGTAGTCGGTGTCGATGCGATAGGGCGAACCGTCGGGCTGCTCGTAGGGCAGATCGGGACCGCTCGCTTTGCCGAGCATTTCGGTCGTCACGAGCTGCCGCCGCACGTCCTGCCAGGATGGATCGACGGCCATTCGCAGATCGACGGCGCCGCCCTGCTCCACCAATTCGACCCCGGGATCGAATTCCGGCCAGACGAGCGGATCGGACTCGTGATTGCACGGCTTGGCCCCTTTCAGGAAGACGTTGCCGGCCATGAATACCGGAAGCGTGGCTTTGTCGTAGGCGGGCAGTCCGGCGTTCAAGAAGATGTTGTTGTAGTAGCGGTCGTCGCCGCTGGGGTTGGGCAAGAGGCCCGCCATTTCGGTTGAATGCGGCTTCTGGTGCGGCGTCATGCGTCTTTCGGTGTGAATGACGCGGATCTCGCCGGCGACCAGGTTGTGGGCATAGGCGCCCCCCTGCGAGTTGACCAGGATCCCGATGCCGGAGAGCATGACGTTGTTGTCGACCAGGAACGGGCCGTGGTTGACCTCCACGAAGAGATCTTCGCTCGGTCCGTTGTCGTGAAGCAGGTTGCGGGTGACGTGCGTGCCCTGGGCCATCCAGTCCAGCCAGATTCCGCGGCAGCAGCGGTAGATATGGTTCCGGCTGATGAGGGTGTCGATGGCGCCATGGAACTTGATCCCGGCCATTTCGGCGCCGCCGAAGAGTCGGCGCACGTGGATGTCGTGGATGGTGTTGTCGGTGATCGTGCAAAAGATCGGTCCCAGCGAGCCGACGATGCCCGCCTGCTCGCAATGGGAAATGTGGTTGTTACGAACGACGTGACGGCCGATGTTCTCCTTGGACCACCCGTTGGCCAGTCCACGGTTGATCGTGCCGACGTAGCCTTCGGCGGATTGGGCGCGGTTGTCCCAGTCGTCGCCGTACTTGCCGAGCGAGACACCGGTGCAGATCGAGTAGCGGATCGTGTTCTGTTCGATGATCCAGCCCTTGGACCAGTGGGTGCCGATCAGGCCGACTTGTTCCGCGGTGGGGGGCGCCCAGTTCGGGGCGGCGTGCTCCAGCGTAAGGCCGCGGACGGTGATGAAGTTCACGCCGGTCTTCTCCGGATAGAAGACCGCCTCGCGGACGTTGATCTCGACGTTGCCCTGGTTGGGGTCGACCCCTTTGAACTGTGCCCAGATCGTGGTGGCGCCGTCCTGCACCTCGACCGGTGCTGCGTCCTTGCGGCCGGACCGGAACACCAGGCAGATCGTCTTCCTGCCTTCGGTCGGTTGGATTTTCGCAGTAAACGTCTTCCAACGTTGCTGATTGCCGGTGTCCTCGACGGCGCAGGCGCCCAGCAGGGGGCCGTCGGGCTTGTCGAGGCGGACTTCGATCGTGCCGCCGCCGGTCTGGGAGGAGGCGCGGAATTCGATTTGCTCGCTGCCCGCTCCGCAGTCGACGTTGTCGTAGCGCACCCAGTCGCCGTCGTCGATCCACCCGATGCTCTGGCCGCCCTCCCCGCAGACCATGGTCTTGGTTCCCTGCTGGGCGCTGAAGCCGTCGGCGGGCACCCGATCCGACGCCTTCTGCGGCTGGAACCAGGCCACGTTCAGCAGGTCGGAGGCCGCCGTCGGTGCCGGAGTGTACCACAGCGGGCTTTCGCCGGCGGGGGCCAGCACCTCGTCGAGTGTGGCCGCCTCGGTCAGCCAGTGACCGTTCAGATAGACCGCACCCAGGTGATGGACGCGACCCTTGGGGCTGAACCAGTCGCCGGTGATCAACTGCTTGAACGGGTTGAACTGGCCGAAGAAGGTATCGGGGAGCGTGACCTTCCAGGTATCGTTGCCTACCTTCTTCCAGCCGGTCACCACCTCGGAACCCCTGACGCAAACCGTCTCGCCCTTGGCGGCCTGGTAGACGATCGGCTTCTCGGCAGACGAGCCGCCCCTGGGCGGATTGATTCGCTCCCGGTAGACGCCTTCATGCACCGTGATCACATCGCCGGGCTGCGCCGCCGCGGCCGCGGCCGAGATGGTCGCAAACGGTTGGGATTGCGTGCCCGGATTGGCGTCGCTGCCGGTCTTCGCCACGTGGTACTCCACGGCCTGGAGGGCGTGTGCCGGACAAACGCACAGCCCAATGATCAGTAACAGGAGGATGCCCATTCTGCACAGGACGGGGGATCGATTCATCGTGAGTTCCTTTCTGCCGAGGCGCGGCAAGCTCGCAACCCAACCTTCATGAGAACATGCGTGAACCATGCACACAGTTCCCAGACTACGACTCCAGGATATGCGAAACTCCTTGCTTGCCTATTACGCCAGGTGGCAGGAATATGGACAAAATTCGCTAATCTCCTCCAGCGTTTGCGGTCAACTTTTCACCGAAAACAACGTTTTCTGACACTTACTCCCCGAAGTGGGGCCCTTGTTTTGGGGAGGCGCGACGTGGGGGGCGGTGTTGGGGGGTGTGTGGTTCATGGTGGTTGGGGACGAGGGGCGAGGGCGCTGGAAGATATGCATGTGTACACTATCCGACCTGTATACGTTTGTCACGTAGTTTTTTGAACAGTAGGGCGGTTTTTTTGGGGGGGCGGTTTGTGGGAGCCGGAAGGCAGAAGACGATGCGGGAAGAGGACAACACAGAGGCACGGAGGACACGGAGAAGGAGGAGAGGAACCCGTATTCCACGTTCAAGTACGGGTTCCTCCTCTCTGTTACCGTCTTTCACGGAAGGTAACCGTTCACGGGGGGGCGTAACTCGAGCGTGGGGTCACGGAACGAAGCAACACGAAATCACAGCGCCGAACCGCCCCTTATCGAATTCTTCCCGAAGAGTCTGCTCAGCGAATCCATTGGGAGTTCTTGGGGGGCTGTAGAAGACGCTCAACAGACCCGATTGCCACTCTCGGAATGCGTGAAGAAGAAGGAATTGATCCCGGGTCCCACTCTTGGGGAAAGTCCCGAGATCCCCAAGAGGCCGTGAACGGTTGCAGTCTACTAAAGCGAAGCGGGGTTGCAAAGGCACTTCCCAATCGGTCATGATTGTGCGATACACGCCCGGCGGGCGCCGGCACTCTCGTAACAGTCCTCTCCTGGCAGGATCAGTTCATGGAGTCCTTGGGGCAATTCGTCAGCGGACTGAGCAACTGGGTCTGGGGACCGCCCATGCTTCTGCTGCTCATGGGCACGCATCTGTTCCTGACGATCCGGCTGCGGTTCATCCAGTGCTATTTGCCAGGGGCCATCAAGCTCTCGTTGCAGCGGACTGGCGAGGGGGAAGGGGACATCAGCCACTTCGGGGCGCTGATGACCGCCTTGGCGGCCAACTGACATTCGCGTTCCCAACCTCATTTCCTTATTGGCCCTGAGTGGGGTCATCGTGGCGGAAACCCGGCAACACCTTTGGGAGATCCAGAACACAGGAGAGACCCATGACTGATCCTTCCTATCTGCCGCACCGACCGTGGCGAGTGACCGTCCTGCGGGGCGGTCCATCAGCCGAACGAGAGGTGAGCTTCGCGGGCGGCCGAGCGGTGGCCGCCGCGATCCGCGAGCTGGGGCACGTTGTCACCGAGGCTGACATCACTCCCGATGACCTGTCGGCCCTCGATATGCCGGCCGACATCATTTTCCCGGTTCTTCACGGCCGCTTCGGCGAGGATGGCCGTCTCCAGGAGATCCTGGAACAGCGCGGCCTGCCGTTTGTTGGAAGCGGTTCGGAGGCCTCGCGGATCTCGATCGACAAGGACGCCACAAAGAGCAAATGGCAGGCGGCCGGCCTTCCGACGGCACCCTGGCTGACCTTGACTTCAGGCGCGGAGCCGCCGTGGGACATGCTCCAGCCTCCCCTGGTGATCAAGCCCTTGGCAGAGGGGAGCAGCATCGGCGTCAGTATCTGCGATACCATGGAGTCGCTCAGGAGCATGCTGCCCCTGGCTCTCTCCGAGTTTGACCGCGTCATGCTGGAGCGGTGGTTGGATGGGCCTGAACTGACCGTGGGGATCCTGGGGCACGACCCCTTGCCGGTTATCCAAGTCCGCCCGGCTGCCGGCTGGTATGACTACGCAGCGAAGTACGAACGGAACGATACCGACTATCTCCTCGATCCCGAGGTCGACCACAACACCTGCCGGACAGCTCAGCAACTGGCCGTGAAAGCCTTCGACGTTCTCGGCTGCCGCCACCTCTCACGGATCGATTTCGTTGCCGATCACCAGACAGGTCTACAACTCCTCGAAATCAACACGCTGCCGGGCTTCACCGATCACAGCCTTCTCCCAAAGGCCGCCGCACATGCCGGCATTCCCTTTGGCAGGCTCGTGAAGATGCTTCTGGAGATGGCTTGGTCGAGCGCTGGGCATTGAGGCCACGACACGCTTCCCACCCTGGGCGACCACGGAAGAAACGTGCATCTCCACGGTCTGCCTGCCAATACCGCCGGTGGTGAATCTTCTGGACGGACCGGCGAGTTCTTCGGAAGAGCCAAACCTGCGAAACTCCACGCGAGACTGATTCCGGCAAGTTTCCGCCCGCAGGAGATCGTATTCGATCCGCCCCCTTATTCTTCCGACGCATCGCGTAGGGAGACTTGATACGTTTCTCCCGTGTCAAAATTCTTCACGATGACCTCCGGCGGAGGCGGCGTCACGCGAAGGACACTCTGCTCAATCCAGTAGGGAGGGTCTGTTCCACGGGCAGGTTTCTCACAAATAGCGCCGTTTGCGTCGACCGGATAGTATTCGCCGTGTCCTGCTTCGGGTGTTTCGACGAGATACGTCCGCCATCCGGTGCCGGGCACGAGCAGCCACACGGTTGAACGATTCGGTTCGTCCCGCCAAAAAGGAAAGACTGCGACAACCTGGAACGGCCGGTCCTGAGGGAGCGGCAGCAATCGCGGCAGGCGTTCCTTCACTACGGACAACTGCGAAAGGCGGTTGGCGTTCCTGCCCTCACGATTTCGCGCGACAGCTTCGCGCCACGACGCCAACTCCGCTTCGGGAATAGTCTCATGGAGAGAGACGCCGAGACTCAGGGCATCAGGATATATGATCACGTCCAGATCGTGATCGACAACGCCAATCCGAAAACGCCAGAGTGGATATGGGGCCAAGACCGAGCGTTGAATCATCTGAACGAATTCGACATCGACCATTCGTTCATCGCTAAGAGCGAAATCCAAAGTGCGATCCCCACGGTAATCACCAATGGACGCCTCGCTGAAAATGCGCCTGTGCAAGTCGTCCAAGACAGGAAACTGTATCGACTTGAGAAATCGCGCGATCTCGGCAAATGCCGTGTCGCGAATGTCCGCGTATTCGCCGTAGGTTGGGGCTGCGAGGCCTTCGCTGCTGGTGCGAATAGGTATTGCGTCGCCCAACAGAGACTCCTCGGGGGTCGTGTTGTATGCGACATTCTCCCTCGCATTTGGGTAGTCAACCATCGAGAATCCTCCGCTACGCATTCTGCTGCCGGAAACCCGCCCATCCTCTTGAATTCCGGGCCCTTACCTGGCGGCGTTGATATCTGATCGATTCATGCTCACATATCTTGCCAGGAAAAAGAGACTGGGGCCGAGATACTTGAACTGATTGTTGTCTGTCGATTCCGGGTGTGTGCAAACAATGGTCCAGTATCTGAATGAGTGCGTCAAGAGATTCATGAATCGCGTGACCGCGTACTGGGAGATCGGGCGGGCCATCGTCGAGCAGGAACAGCAAAGGCAGCAGCACGCCGAGTACGGAAGGGGGCTTCCGAGAGAGCTTTCTCAACGCCCAAGTGCTGAATTCGGAACAGGTTTCGATCGCAGCAACCTGTGGCACATACGGTCCTTTTATCTGTCTTATCCAATTCTCGACGCAGTGCGTCGAGAATTGTCCTGGACCCACTACCGGATCCTTCTTCGGGTGGAGAAGCCCGAGGCGCGGGCCTTTTACGAAGCCGAGGCCGTCAACACCGGTTGGTCCACCCGCGAATTGGAGCGGCAGATTCACACTATCAGTGCGTCCCCCCGGGCGTTCAGGCCGCACTCTGCTAAACAACCTCCGGCACGACATAGGGCTTGTGGTAGACCCTCGTCAGCATGGCGTCGGCTTCCGGGTCGTTGGCGAATGATTCATGGGCCCCGATAAACTTCAGGGAACGGCCAAGGCGGTAGGAGATGTTGGCCCGATGGCAGAGCGACGTCGAGAGGTGGCCTTCATGGATGCTCGTGTCTGACGCACCGAGATCCTCAACCCCAACGTTCTGCCCAGCAACGCGACCGAAGTCGGACCCTTCACCGCCCGGAGGCGGTTCGTCTTTCGGAGCTTCGCGGGTGCTGTGATCGATTTTGAACGGCGTGGCGTGATTCTGGGAGGAATCCGCAGGCCCTGCAGCCGTCGCGTGTGGGAAGGTGGAAGCCTCTTGCCGAATGACTGGATTCCCGCCTGCGCGAGAATGACAGACGGGCAGCGCGTGGAGTGCATGCGTAATCCGGGGCCGGTTGATCGGCATGACGGGTTGCGTTGTCGAGCGGGGGCGGTATGCTGAGTGGCATCGGGGCGAGCTGGTCGTGGCCCGCTCAGGAAGAACGAACTCGCGAAGGATCAATAGGATAACCCGCAGGAGTCGTGATGAGGAACCGAGCACCACGCAATCGAACGCTGACGTGCAGCGACGCCGACTTGGCGACGCTTGCCTCGGAGTTGTTGCGTCTGACGGCTCCTGCTCGCCTCGAAGAGGTCATCGCGCGGGTGATCCATCAGGATTTCTGCGACGTTCACTGCTTTCTTCCGCGGGCGTTCGCCGACCTGGTGATTCTCGACCCGCCCTATAACCTGACGAAGAACTACAACGGCCGCGTCTTTCAGGCAAAGGAAGCCGAAGCGTACAGCACGTGGTTTGACGATGTCCTGCTCACTCTGATGCCCTTGCTGCGGCCTACGGCGACAGTCTATGCGTGCAGCGACTGGCGAACTTCTACGTTGATTTTTCCGGTTCTCGACAAGTACTTCCATGTCCGCAATCGCATTACGTGGGAGAGAGAAAAAGGCCGGGGAGCCAAGGCGAACTGGAAGAATAACACCGAGGATATTTGGTTTTGCACTGTCGGCGACGATTACCACTTCGACGTCGAGGCGGTGAAACTGAAGAGGCGCGTCATCGCGCCGTACCGCACGGATAACGGTGAGCCCAAAGATTGGGAGGAGTCGGAGAACGGGAACTACCGGCTCACCCATCCGTCGAACATCTGGTCGGACATCACCGTGCCCTTCTGGTCAATGCCCGAGAATACCGACCACCCCACCCAGAAACCTGAAAAACTCCTCGCGAAACTGATTCTGGCAAGCTCCCGCCCGCAAGACATTGTATTCGATCCGTTTCTGGGCAGCGGGACGACGGCCGTGGTTGCGAAGAAGCTTGGCCGCCGCTATTTGGGCGTCGAGCTCGACCAGGAGTACTGCTGCTGGTCGTTGAAACGGCTCAAGCTCGCAGAATCTGACGCGAGCATACAGGGCTACCACGAGGGTGTCTTCTGGGAGAGGAACAGTCTGGCTGACCAGAAGCCGCAGAAGGCCCGCACGACTCGAAAGAATGGCCAAATGGGCCTGTTCAATGAATGACCTGCTTCAGAAGCTGTTGGATCTGATCAAGGCCAACGATGGGATCAACGACAAGGCTCGGCTGGCCCGTATCGTCTTCAATACGTTTGGTCTGACGAAAGACAGGTCCGTGTATTACTGCGCCGACTTCGCCATCCGGTTCAGTTCCTCGGCGAGCCGTAGCTTCGGAAACACCGTGTTGTCGCTTTCCAACCTCCGGAAGTATGATGACCGGCCTTTCATCGTCTGTCTGGTCACGCCAACAGAGAACTACTGCTTGCTGGCCAACACCACCCTGCTCAAGAAGATCAGTCATAGTTCGCAACAACTACGAGAAAACAACATCCGCGGCAGCTTCAATGGTTCCGACATTGCCCGAGAGTTTGAGGGGATCACCAACTCGCCCGAGAACATCGGCCGCCTGTTCGATATTCATGCAGGCATCGGTTTTGAGGGCAACCTTGCTCGACTCGTGGAAGCGACGAACAACATTTCTCCGACGGGCATCAAGTTCGTCGTCAACCAGTCGGCCGCGGCGACGATTCTCGCTGCGCCTCAACGAGCAGCACGTTTTGTTGAATCGGAGCACTGCTCCGTCCTGAAGGCCGAGTTGGATGCTCAGGTGAGCAGATTTCGATCTGAGATACTTCTTGCTGCGCTCATCGAAAACGTCAACGTGCGGGGGCGCGTGATTGAATACCTCATTTCCGGAGAGGACGAGGCATTGCGACAGGAACTCGTTGCGGCTTTGAAGGCAGGCAACAAGGGCCTTCCCAGATTCAAGACTGCCAATACGCTCGGTGACTACACGCGCGCCTTTCCCGCTTATGACACCGAGACGGATGTGAAGACGAAGATCATGATCCTCAGTTCCAATCCGAAGGCGTACAATCTCGACAAGATGCTTGAGTTCTTGACGAATTCCCGGTCTGTTTTCATGTTCTATTTTGTGGGTGTCGACCCGGGGAAGATTGTGAACACTGTCCTTGTGTCGATGTTTCAAGAGAAGCTCTTGCGAGCCACGATTCTGCTCAAGCACTGGTCGGGTCGGAACTCGCGCGGCGTCACGCAGTTTGAAGGTGCGGCTATCAATGACCTAATCGTGCAGCCGGTGTTTGCGATCAATACTGACGAGGCCGGCCAGTTTCTGCATCGCGTAATTGACTTGTAGCCGGCGCAGGAAGCCGCCCTGAGTCGCGTCGTCATTTGGGACTTTTGCAGCTCCCATGCCCGGCTCTAGAATCAAATCTAGGCCCTGTGAAACTCGTTTCATCTGCTTATCGAGGCGATCGATCCTCGACGACCTCCATGATCCTCCGGTGGTTGCTTTGCGGTCTCTTGTTGATGGGCTCACTCAGCGCGGCAGACGACCCTGGCTCCGTCCCCCGAGACCGGTGCCATTGCGCGTTTGCGCCGCGCAGCTTGATCTTGGCAAGCCGCCTCGCTAGGATGCGGGGATTGCGACCGCGGGGAATGTGCCCCGGCGGAGCGGACAGGTGAAATCGCGGTTCAGGACTCCCAAACGAAGGTCAGACCAACCATGAAACGAGAAACGAGATTGTGGCAGCAGCCGGCAGGCGCGGGTTCGCGCCGAGATTTCTTGAAGCGGTGCGGGACATTGACGGCCGGGGTCGCCGTGGCCGGGATGGCGATTCCGCGAGTCCATGCCGCCGAGGATAACACGATTCGCCTGGCCTTGATCGGCTGTGGCGGCCGCGGCAGCGGTGCGGTGATCAACGCCTTCGAGTCGCCCAACGGTCCCTGCAAGCTGGTTGCCATGGCGGACATCTTCGGAGAGCGGATGGAGGCATCGTACAAGGCGCTCGCGCAACTGCACCCCGACAAGCTCGACGTGCCGCCCGACCGCCGCTTCGTGGGATTCGACGCCTACAAGAAGGCGATCGACTGCCTGCGTCCCGGCGTCGACATCGCCATGCTCACGACCTATCCGGCCTTCCGCCCGGTCCATCTCGACTACGCGGTCTCCAAGGGCGTCAACGTCTTCATGGAGAAGTCGTTCGCGGTCGATCCGGTCGGCGTACGGCGGGTCGTCAAGGCCGGCGAGGAGGCGACGAAGAAGAACCTGAAGATCGCCGCGGGCCTGATGTGCCGCCACTCGGTGAACCGGCAGGAACTGATCAAGCGGATCCACGACGACGAGCTGGGACCGGTCCAGCTCATCCGCGCGTACCGCATGGAGCCGTGCGGCGGCATGTCGCCCAAACGCCCGGCCGACATGAAGGAGCTGCTCTGGCAGATCCGCAACCGAACGCACATCCTCTGGGTGTCGGGCGGTCTGTGGGCCGAGATGGACATCCACCAGATCGACGAGATCTGCTGGCTGAAGGACGACCACTATCCCGTCAGCGCCCACGGCGTCTGCGGCCGCACCGCCGTCAGCAAGGACGCCGGTCAAGGCTTCGACTCCTTCACTGTGGAGTACACCTTTGACGACGGCGCCAAGGCCTACGACGTGGTTCGCTACATTCCGAACTGCTATACGGAATTCGCCACCTTCGTGCACGGCACGAAGCGGGCTGCGCAGTTTTCGGGGGCCGTTCACGCGGGCGCGTGCCACATTTACCGGGATCAGCGCTGCGCCCCCGTCAAGATCTCGGCGAGGTACGATCGGGCGAGCGGGCAATACGTGTATACCGAAGAAGCCCGCACGAATCGAGAAGACATCCTCTGGCGCGCGCCCAAAGAGAACTACACCTGCTGGCAGGCCGAGTGGAACGTGCTCTTGGACTCCATCCGCAAGGACCGGCCCCAGAACGAGGCCCAGCGGGCCGCCTATTCGAACCTGACGGGATTGATGGGCCGCGCGGCGATGCACATGGGCCAGGTGATCACCTGGGACCAGATGCTTCAGTCGAACTTCGAGCTTTGCCCGAACATCGACACCATGACCGAAGACAGCCCCCCGCCGGTCATGCCCGACGCCGACGGCTACTACCCGGCGCCCGTGCCCGGAAAGTGGGTCGAGGTGTAGGAACGAGTCTCGAGACGGCCGCAAGGCTCGTCTCGGCAAACGCTCTCCGCCGGCTCGCGTCAACCGACACGATGTCCCCATGCTCTGAGGACTTCCATTGCACGGTCGAGTGCCGAGTTGCGCACGAGGACGTAGTCCGTATCGAACGTCGAGATTGCGAAGATGCTGATGCTGGCGTCGGCGAGCGGTTGGGCGACCGATGCCAGGATTCCGGTCAGGTCGAAGTCCAGCGGGCCGGCGACCATCAAGGCTCGCCAACCGCCTTCCGACCGGACGTCACCCGGAACGGCCGCCTCCACGCAGACGATCGACGTCTCCTCGCTCGTCCAGGATACCGAGCAAAAACCACCAGCCGCCGCCCAGCCGGGGAGTTCTGATCCGGCCGGCAGGCGGCACACCGACAGACGCTCCGGCAGCACTCGGAGGTCGAGCATCATGGCCCCCGTCAACAAACGGATTCTCATTGTCAGTGCGTCCCCCGGTGTCCAGGCCGCACTCTGCTAAACAACCTCCGGCACGACATAGGGCTTGCGGTAGACCCTCGTCAGCATGGCGTCCGCTTCCGGGTCGTCGGCGAATGATTCCTGGGCCCCGATGAACTTGAGCGAGCGGCCGAGGCGGTAGGAGATGTTGGCCAGGTGGCAGAGCGACGTCGAGAGGTGGCCTTCATGGATGTCGCTGTGCATGTCTTCATCTTTGCCGGAACGGACCGCCTCGAGGAAATTCGCCCAGTGACCGGCGCCGTCGCTTGGGTTCTTCTTGGATTGGGCGAAGGGCTCCTTCTCTCGTCGGCGGAAGGCCTTCCAGGTGGAGCCGCCGATTTCAAGCCAGCCCTCGGTGCCGTAGAAGAGGTTCCCGACTTCGTGGCCTGCGCTCCCCTCGTGGTTGGTGTAGCGGCCGCGTGTTTCCATCTCGATGATCTTGCCGTCGGCGTAGGTGTAGGCCGCCGTCTGGGTGTTGGGCGTCTCCTGCGTCGTCTTGTCGTGACCGTAGGTCTCGACGCCGCCATAGACCATCGTGCCGGGAGTCTTCCCTTCGTCCTGCGTGAAGCCGAAGATCCCCCCGGTCGAATAGACGGCGACCGGGTGCTCGTTCTTCTGCATGCCCCAGCGGGCGAGGTCGAGCTGGTGCGGGCCGGTGTTGCCGGTGTCGCCGTTGCCGGTATCCCAATACCAGTGCCAGTTGTAGTGACTGCGTTTTTCGTTGTAGGGACGCAGCGGCGCGGGGCCGAGCCAGCGATCGTAGTGAAACGTGGCGGGCGGCGTGCCGTCTGGAGCCATGCCGTAGGAGTCCCTCGCCTTGAAGCACAGCGCCCGGGCCATGTAGACGTCACCGATGCCCCCCTCGTGCAGAAACGCCATGGCCTCGCGGACGTTCGTGTCGGAACGGTTGTTGAGGCCGACCTGCATGCGGCGGCCATACTTGCGCCACGCTTCGACCATCTTGCGGCCTTCCCAGATGTTGTGGGACGCAGGTTTCTCGACGTACACGTGTTTGCCCGCCTGGCTCGCCTTGACGGCGGCCAGTGCGTGCCAGTGATTCGGGGTGACTATGGAGACGGCGTGAATCTCCTTGTCGTCGAGAATCGCGTGGAGGTCCCAGTTGGCGGCCGGCTTCACGCCCGACTTCTCCTCGACGAGTTTCACCGCGGGCGCCAGCAGCGCCTCGTCGGTGTCGCAGACGGCGCGGACCTCGACGTTGTGGCTTTGCTTGAGCGTGCACCAACTCTTGAGATGGACGGTACCCTGGTTGCGGGCACCGATCACGGCCACGTGGATGCGGTCGTTGGCGCCGAGGATGCTTGCATAGGACTTGGCGCTAAATCCCACTGCCCCCATCGTGATGCCCGCCGTGCCGATCACGCTCGTCTTGATGAACTCTCTCCGGTTGTGGTTGTTCGTGTTCATAGAATGCTCGCATTCATCGGGTTTGGGAATATCTATCGTATTGTCGCCTTTCGCACCGCGAAAGTGGCACCACTTGGAGCAGTCGCCAGTAATCGCAGCTTCCTGAGGGTTGCTCGTTCAACGCCCAGCCGAAGGCGCCGGCTTCCTTAGTGCGGCCGGCGCCTTCGGCTGGGCGTTAAACGGCTGCACTCGAACGTGTCCAGGTTTTCAGACTGCACCGAAGTGGCGCCGTCCAACTAAGCAGGTAGCATAAGCTCCGGGTGAAGGAAGTCAAGCCGAAGGGGCCCCTTCGAAGCGAGCCGGTCCAATTGGCCTTGGGGGGGGCGACTATGTGGGGAGTACAATGTGCCGGCAGGGGTTTGCAGTTCTGCTGCCGGCGTGGTCATTGAAGAAAGGAGGCTCGTCATGTGTGTTTCTCGGCTGTCAGTCGTGGCGGCGATTGTGGGCGGAATGGTTGCGGCCGCAGGGCAAGTTGCAGGTGGAGAGAAAGCGGCGGCTACGGTGGAGAACCCGGTTGTCACCAACCCGTATGAAGCCGCCACCCAAGGCACGCGTACCTATTACCCACCTGGATCCGGTGCCCAAGGTACCGGCCCCTATTCTAGTTATGGCGCCAATGCGCCCAAAACGCTCGTCGAGCAGTACCCCGAGTTGCTACCGCTGGTGTTGCAGTTCGTGTATGACGTCGAGGGGGGACGGATGACGAATCTGCTCATTGAGCCGGCGCTGCGCCGTCTGGGGCGATCCGGACTTCCGCCGCTTATCAAGATTCTCGAGAGCAACGACCCGGAGCAACGGACCGCAGCCTTGCGATGCCTGCTCGACCTCGTGAGCCCGGACTATCCGGCCCGCGAGGCAATCCCCGCGGTCATGAAACTGGCGAAGGAGCCCGGTGACAGCAGCGATTTGCAGGGATACGCCCTGGTTTTGCTTACCAGGCTGATCGCCGTCAACGAACCCGCCCCGCCCGGTGCGGGAACGATCACGCCGTGCACGGGTAATCCGATCTTCCGCGGGCCGCTGCTGGGCGTGGTCCGCTACATCCGACCGGACGGTCAGATTGGAGAACTGAAGCCGTCCGAGGAGGATCTCGGCGCGACCCTCAGCGTGTACCCCGATTACCTTGTGCTGGAGGGCAATAAGCAGTACTTGAGCTTTGCCCGGTATATCGCCTACAAGGAACTTCTGGAGTTGGAATTGATGCGGTGAGACGAGGGATTGCGGGTATGGTCCGCGTTGCGCGTGGCACTTGCCGAGTGCGTCTGCGAACCAGCCGCCCTTTTAGAAGAAGCCCAGGGGCTTCGTGCCGTAGGACATCAGGATGTTCTTGGTGTGCCGGTAGTGGTTCAGCATCATCTTGTGTGTCTCGCGGCCGAAACCGGACTTCTTGTAGCCGCCGAACGAAGCGTGTGCCGGGTAGAGGTGATAGCAATTGCACCACACCCTTCCCGCCTGGATGCCGCGAGCGAACAACTGCATCTGATGCACGTCCCGCGTCCACACTCCCGCCCCCAATCCGTACATCGTGTCGTTGGCGATCGCCAGGTCTTGGCGGCCTGCCATGCCGTTTCTACGGCCCGGTCGACGTCCCTTACGCCGCTCCGCGGGATCTCGCAACAGGCCTGGCAAGTGACGATCTATTTCGTCACGGCAATCCCTGCCGGTACGAACGCGGCGTGGGGAAGGCCGTAGCTGTTGCCCGATTTCCCACTATGCCCGGGCACGTTCACCGTGCCGGCCTCGAACCTCTTCACATAGACGGTATCGGTGAGGTTGTTGGACCATTTGGTTGTCAACGCCGTTTTGCGCCAGCCTTCTGGCGGAACAAATCCGCCCCGGTCATGCACGGCAATATACACCTCAGTGGGCGCATCGATCTGGAATGAGAAGCCTTCGGCCTCTCGCTTTGAGTCGCCTCGCGGCATCACAACGCACTGCATCTCGTTCAGTTCAGGCGGCAACTGATTGAATGTGTATTTGGATGTCGTATCGGCCGCCCGCCGCGCTTCACCCGGTTTCAGTACGGTCATTTGCAGCAGCGGATTCTTGCCCGGCATGATTCCGTCGTTCGCGATCACGTCGCGCTCCATGCCGCACATCTCCTTGAGATCGCCCAGATGCTTCTCATAGACAGTGCGCGGGTCGATCCCGTGCCCAATGCACAGGGTCGCCGCCATGCCGACCACCTCACCCATGAGCGCGGTGGTTTTCATGACTCGCACCGTACCGAGCGCTTCGCGCGTCACGCTGATGTCGCGTCCCGCCATGAACAGGTTGGGAATATTGCGTGAGTAGAGGCACCGGTACGGAACGTAGTACGGCTTGACGCAGTTCACGAAATCCACGGTCGAGATGAAAGCATCGCCCTCGAACCCCTTTTCGAAGTGCGGATTCGGATAGTGTACGTCGATCTTCCATCCGGTGGGAACGATGCCGTCCTCGTACCAGTTCGGCTTGCAGACGTCCTCCTGGTTCAGGATGACGTCGCCCAGCAGGCGGCGCGATTCGCGCATGCCGGATATGAACGCCGCCCAGACCAGATCGTGGGTCGGATAGGCTTTCTCCACATTCTTGATGCAGTCCCACGCACCGTACATGGCACGCAGATTCCAATCGCGGATGTACTCGCCTTTGGCGATCGGATCGTGAGCGAATCCACTCTCCCAGTACCAGTTCCCGAACTCGTTGATGTATTCAGCGGTGATGGGCTTGTCGGTCTCGCCCTTGTAACCCCAACCCGGCCTTCCCGGGAACGGCTTGTCAGACAGATCGAGCGCCCACGGACAGCGCGGGAATCCGGTCGGCTTCTTGACGTCCACGACGCTCCATTGGTTGCTGCGGCCCATGTGCTCATTGGCAGAAATCTCAAAGTCCGCGCCCGCCAGATAGCCGACGCAGCCGTCGCCGGTGCAATCGGCGAAATGACGGCCTTCAAAACGCAGCCGCTTGCCGCTCGCCACGTTTTCGGCGATCACCGCAGAAATGCGGCCGCCGTCCATCTCAACCTGCTGCATGCGGTGCAGCGGGAAAAAGGCGATATTGTCCTCGTCCATGACGATGGCGTTCTTTCGGTCGTCGATGAACGCACTGCCGGTGTGCATCGGACGCCCGCCCTCAAACAACTCGCGAGGCACGTCGATCTCCGCCAGCACGTCGCCGAGGGTTTTTGAATAATTGCTGCGGGCGGCTCCCGAAAGATGCATCCGCACCTCGGAACTGTTGTTGCCGCCGACCATGGGCCGATCCTGGATCAGCGCCACCTTCACCCCCCGGCGCGACGCGACCACCGCCGCGCACATGCCGGCCACACCGCCGCCGACCACCACGAACTCGAACCTTCCGGCCTCCTCCGGTTTCTCGGGATAACCGTGCCACTTCCGTCGGAAGGCCGCCAGGGCCTTGCCGCCGTCCGGCGGAACCAGATTCTGATCCTTCGTCAGAAACACGCCCGCGCAGCGACCGGCGAATCCGGTCAGGTCGTGCAGAGCGATCTCAGTGTCCAGATCGTTCACCTCAATGGTTCCGCCGTCCTGCCAGTGCCACTCTTCGCCCTCGTTGCCGAAGGTGCCGACCGACTTTCCACCCACCACGACATTGAAAACACCCGGCGTACCGTGCGCCCGCTTCGTTTCGGGGGTGTCGGGCTTCTTCCATGGCGCGACCCAATCGCGAGTGCGAACCCACAGCCGATAGGTTCCCGCCTCAGGGAATGCCACCTTGGCGACGGCGTCTTCGACCGGCTTGCCGATCCCGTGGGCAATGAGGAAGCCGGAGCCCATGAGGTCCATGTACTGCGAGTCGAGCCCCCACCCGCCGTGGTTCTGAAACTGTGCCGCTTCCAACAGCAGTGCGGCCGACTCCTTCGAGCCCGCCCACGAAAAACGCTGCCCTGCAACCGCGCCACAGACAGCCAGGGCGCTCCTCTTCATCATCTCGCGTCGTTTCATATCGTCAGTTCTCCAATCATCGTTCCGAAGCCGCACGACCACCAACTACGGATGAGCGACTCGCTCCTCACTCGCTCGATTCTAACGGATAGAACCAAGCAGTTGGAGCGTCCGTCAGACAGAAAGCATCTCACTGGCGGCCCCAAAGCGAGGCAAGCCCGCACCCCTGGCGCAAGAACCTCCCCCCATCTGGAACTGTGAAGCAGTCCAACACCAAAGCCCACCCAGTGGGTCGCACTTGCCGAGTGCGACTCCGAACCAGCCGCTGGCGACCCCAAAAGCGAGGCAGGTCCGCAAGCCAGTGAAAGACTCTCTCTTCCTCTGGAACTGCGAAGCAGTTCAACACCAAAGCCCGGGGTCAGCGGCACAGCCGCGCCACCCTGGGTCGACATCCCCCGCCAGACCGTACGCCAACGGCGTTCCACAGTGGCCGACGCGATGAGCAGCGTATCAGCCGCCAGGTTGGTCCGGTAAAGGCGGACGTTGCGGCTGCTCGTTGCCGGCAGTCCCATCTCTGTCGCTTACCTGAGGATCGTCCGAGCCGCCCTCCTCCGTAACCGGGTCGGTCTCCTCCGGGGAGACGGACGAAATGGGAGTCAAGATCTTGTCGAAAACCCATTGGCCGCCGACGAGGAAATACACGCCGACGATCAGCTCGGCGGCAGAGCGAGTCAGATACCACCACTGGTAGTGCCCCAAGGCGTCGTTTAAGCCAAACTCCCTCGATAGACTCAACAGGTAGCTGACTTGTTCAACACCCCCAATGATCCCCAACGCCGTGAAGCAGACGCCGAGGAACCGCAACAGCAGTTCCGCGAGGTTCTCTCGGGTCAATGCCCGCTCGGAACATCCGCCGAATTTTACCTCGCCGCCGACGGATCGACCGCACTCCGTCAATTCCGACTTCGGGTCGGGCTCGGAGGCATCGTCCGGCTTCGGCCGGAAATCCTCCGAAGCGGTGCCGTCGCGGTTTGTACCGCAGCGCCAACAAGCGTCGAAGTTATCAGGAATCGCCTCCCCACACTGCGAACATCGCCACATCCGCACCACCTCCTGCTTGCCTGAAGACCGGTTAGGCCCAACACAAGTCAGACGATTCACACCACGAATCAGTCTACATCTCGCCCGTCATTTGAGCCATAGCGAGAAAGGACGGCGAACGCCGGTTGGCATCGCAGAACCTCCCGCCGGGTGGCACCCGGCGGTCGAAGAAACAGCTTCAAGTCAGATAGTGGTGATCGGCTAACATCGCTCTCATTGGTGATCCACTGAGTCGTACACTTGCACGTAGTCCACGTTCATTTAGCGATTCTTACCCTTTCTCCGACGCACTTTGTAGTTCCCTCGTCTCTCGTCGTACTCCAGTTCAATCTGCCCCTTGGCTTTGATGTCTTCCAAAAGATCGGAAAAGCTCCCGTACCCATAGTATTCTTCGTTGAAGCTGGGATGAACACGTCGAATCGCCTGCTTGAGCGTTGATCCCCACAAGGGAGTGTAGTCTTGTTCCACTGAGTGCAACACTTCCAAGACCCGATCAATGGCCTCCTGCTGCTTGTCTTTCTCTGTCTTTCCCTCTTTCTTTGCCACTCGGGGCTTCTTGGCAACCCGAATCAGATCGTCGTAGTAGATGAACTCGTCGGAATTGGCAATAAGCAGATCAGACGTAGAACTCTTGGCACCACATCCGATGACTCGCTTGTTATTCTCCTTCAACTTGGAAACGAGTGGCGAGAAATCGCTGTCCCCGGAGATCAATGCAAACACGTCGATGTGCTGCTTGGAGTAGCAAAGATCAAGAGCATCCACGACCATGCGAATGTCGGCACTGTTCTTGCCGCTCGCCTTGCTTTGTGGAATGTCGATCAGTTCGATGCCGTGGGCGTGGAACTCCTTGACGGCATCCTGGTAGTTGCTCCAGTCGCAATAGGCACGTTTGTAGACAATTCGGCCTTTCTCCAGCAATCGTTTAAGGACCAACTGAATCTGGAACTTCCCGGCCTTCATATCTCGGACGCCAATAGCTAGATTCTCGAAATCCACGAAAACGGCAATGAGCGGTTCTTCGGACATGGGGCTTCCAATTCTTGCGGCGTAATGCGGGTCACTTGGCTAGCGGTCAATATACAGTATTAGCATTGCCTTACCTGCGCAGCCACCCGCGCTCAGTCACTTCCTTCAACTCCCAACTCCACCGTTATATCACCTGTTCATCCTATCACCACCCCCCCCCCAAGACCGGCGTCAAAGCACCCCCCACCAGGCAAGAAACTTCAAGAAACCGCACAAAGGTTCAACTTTCTACTTGAAATCTTCCTTGAAAACTATACAATAGTACACCATCCATGTCGAGCCCTTCCTCCCCTTGCCCAAAGCCAGAATCCCGACGCACGACCTGACCGCCGACCCGTTTCGACTTTTTGAACGCCCCACTTCCGTGGTATCTCGCCTTACGTTCACGACCAAGGCCCAAACACAAACCCGCGAAACCACTTACGCCTTTGCCCGTCGCCCGATGTCCCGATAAAGAGAACCCCAAACGCGTTCAAAAAGTCCCGAGACTCCTCCCAAAGCAAAACGCCGAAAACGTCGGTGACGAGTGGCTCGCCAATCCCAACCCGTCGACGGTTGCGATCGCGGTCGGCCGGGCATTAGAATCCCGGGCGGTTGTTCACGTGATATGTACGCGACGAATTCCGCAATCAAGGGGCCCATCCCCGAAAGGACCGGCGTATGTTCTCACCATCGACACTTGCCGACCGCCAGACGCCTGGAAGGTTGTTTCTACTACGGGCGGCTCTCGTAATATCGCTGGGGATGCTCGGCTCGGGGATCACCGCCGCGGCGGAACCGCCGTCGGCCCCACGCGACTTCTCCGGCTGGCGCGGCGGCATCGGCATCACCTTCGGCACGCCCTCGCGCGACGTGGCCGACGTGACCGAGATGGGCTACGACATGGTCTGGGGCGGCGAGGATCGGCGGGCCGTCAAGATCCTCGGCGTCTCCGTCTTTCGCTACTGGAACAGCATCGTCGAAACCTCGCTCAAGGGCTCCGGCTACGACTTCAGCCAGATGGCCGACAAGGACGAAGCCGCCAGGCTGGCCTTCGACGCCTGGATGGAACGTGCCTACGGCGTGAAGGGCCTGTCGAAGTACGCCAGCGTCCGTTACAACCCCAAGGGAGCCTACGGCGACGTCTACGGCAGCATGGACCTGTCCTCCGAGAACGACCTGGTCAAGGCCGTGATCGCCCGATACATGCAAGGCTTCGAGAGGGACGGCATCACCCACGGCGGCATCGGCCTGGACAACGCCGGCAAAGTGCCCCAAGCGTTTCTGGAGGCGCTGGCACGGCGGCTCAACGCCCGCGGGCTGGGGATTGCCGCCAACGGCTGCCCGGACGAGTATCTCCGCTACATTGACTTCTTCGGCAACGAGGGATTCCCCTTCTCCATCAACTACGCCCGCCAGGCACGAGGCAGGGGGCTTCGCGGGATCCTCGGCGAGTTCACCATGCAGCACCTTTCCGGCGGCGAGATCGACGCCTACCTGAAGAGCAAACTGCTGAACGGCATCGTCTTCTTCGGCTATACCAACGGCGGCACGGCCGCCGGAGCGCGTTACTCCGGCTATTGCTCGCGGCCCGACGTGTATCACCACCAGCGCTGGGTATTGCGCGAGTTGGTGCCGATCTCCCGCGCCGTTCAGCGTGCGGGGCGCGAAGTCGATCCCGCCGCGAAGCTGGCGTCGGCCGCGTCGTCTGCAGGCACGGCCGAAGCGGCATCGCTCGGGGTGACCGTGAATGCCGAGGGCAAGGTGGCCGAGGTGCGAGGCAAGGAGGAAGGCCTCGATCGTATCACCGGGCGATCCAAGGAAACGGCGCCGCTCCTCGTCCGCTTCGGACACGACATCGCCGACGGGATCTACCTGTTCGTCGACTCCGGCCAGCCGGAGGAAGTGATCTGCGATGCGGAGAAGCTGGGAGTGCGGCCGGACACCGTGGTCTTCGACGAATTCAGCCGGCAGGTGCTGGAAGCCAAGCGGGGCGACGGCACGCTCACTTTCAAGACGTCAGAAGGTCCCAGCGTGGTGCAGTTGGCAAGCCTGACCACGGTGGCGAAGAACATCCTGGCACGCACCGCAGACGGTCTCCGCATGCAGCTCACGCAGCGGGAACTGGACCGCGAGCTAGGTACACGTTTTCCGCACAAGGCGTGGTCGCGATTCTGCCAGGCCGGAAAGTGGGACACCGCCGTGGCACACAGCGGCAAGGGGAGCCTGGCGGTCGTGGGCGGCATGTACACCGGCACCATGCCGCAGTGGAAGTACTTCAATCGCCAGGGCGCGGCGCAGTTCGTCTCGCTGAACCAGACGGCTCCCCAGCCCGTCGTGCTGCGAGCCTTCAGCAAGGCCCAGGACGTTGCCACTTCCGAGCCGGTCGTGCTCGACACCCCGGCCGCCCGCCGGCACCACTTCGACGCCCGCGAGGGCCATGCTTACTGCATGCATCTCTATCTAGACTACCAGGACGGGCAGTGGCCCGAGGTGCACACCGTGCTGTTTTCACCCGGCAGCCACGAGTGGGAGGAGCAGAGCATCCGGGTGGAGCCTACCCGGCCGGTGAAGACGGCCATGGTGCTGCTTGAATTTCACCAGCCCCAGGGCGCCGCGTGGTTCGACGACTTGTCGCTCACCAGCGGTCGCGGGACCGAGCCCAACCTGCTCGCCGCCCCCGGCTTCGAGTCAGAAGACCCGGCCGCCGCCCAATCGCAGGCGATCAGTGCCGAGTATGAGCAACAGGTGCAGTCGCTGCTCGAGTCGGTGGGAGCCGCCGCGAAGTCGGCCGCCCCGGCCGGGACACTCCCGGCACTCGTGGAACAGGCAAACGCCCTGGCTGCCTCGGTCACGGGCAAGGGCCTGGCGGCCTACTTCCCCCGCGAGCTTCGCGACCTGGACGACGCCCGCGAGAAACTGAAACTGTGCACCCGGCTGTTGACTGCGCCGGAGTGAAGTGATTGAGTGGCAGGGGATCGCGACAGACGCAACTGAAGGTTGCCCGTCGCGATTGAATGAGCGCGTTACCTGCATCGGGCGTTGTGGAACGCCATCGGGACTTGGTCTATCGCTTGGTGATGGCCTCCGGCTCGGTTCGCTTCGGCGAAAGTGGACGGCGCGGCGGACGGCGGATTATCTGACGATCGCCAACCTTGTCGCGTTGCTGAGCGTCCTTGACGATTGATCTAATATCGAACCCGAAGCGAGCCGCACGTCGTTCCCTGAGGTTTCGTATCTCGGCAACAATAGGATCAGATTGCATCGTTGATCTCCAGCAATTCTTGCGGCGTACAAATCACGGGAGGTTCGAAACCCGCTTCCCGGCAAATGTACTCAATCTGTGGTCGCAGCGAGGGGTTCGCGATGTGTTTGCAGTTCCACGTCAACAGGTATTCTACCCCGTTCACTGCCGCCACGGAAATGTGTAATGCATCGATCGCAGCCTTCTCTGGCAAGGGGACACCGCCGACAAGTGCGGTAGCCAGCGAGTCCACGTCTTCGCAGATTTCAAGGAGCGGAATCCCTTCCAGATAGGCCAAACGCTCGTGGGCAGCCACCGGATCGCCATCGGAGCACTCATCCACAACAAAACGAGACACAACCAGGTTAAAGCTTTCGCGATGATCATCCCACCAGTCACGAGTGGTTTGTTGGTTTGCCGCGATCCGAAGTACCCCGCTGACTCGCATCGCCAGATACCCGATGATCGTGGTTTCCAGATAGACTGTTGGTTTCATCGCGTGTGCCTCTCACCAGATCAGCTATTGCCGGGCCGGCAACTTGACACCTTTCAGCAGCGTCGCATAGGTCCGCTTCACCGCCTGGCTGGGCTTCTCCCGGCCGCCGGTTTCTTCGTTCTGGACCCACATGTGGTCGTACTTGAACCAGGCGCCGTTGTTGGTGCCGTCGGCACGGACGATCATGGGAATGGCCCCGTCGTCGCCCGGCTTGCCCGAGCGGACCTTTTTCGACCACCCCTCGGTCATCGAGACGTAGAGGTGGAGAAGGTAGCGGTCGGCATTGGAGACGACGACGTCGAGGTGGCCGTCGCCGTCGAGGTCGACCAGCCGCAGACCCGCATCCCGACCCTGGGCGTCAACGATCGTCGCTCCTTCGGGCAGGACGAAGGGCAGTTTCTGCCAGCCCTTGCCGTCGCCCGACCAGCGGAAGACGGCCTGCTGTTTGGGATTGCCCACGATCAGTTCGCAGGTGCCGTCGAGATCGAGGTCGCCGAGGCGAACGCCTTGGTCGAGTCCGCCGCGGCTGGTGGAGACGGGGCCGTCGAGTTCCAGGCCGGCAAGGCCCTGGGGATCGGCGGTCCACTTCGCGCCGTCGAAGTGCCACAGGCCGGCGTTCTCTTCGTTGCGGACGAGGATGCTGGCGAAGCCGTTGGGCTGGAGGATTCCGAAGCGGACGCCCGAGTCGCGGCGATTGCCGGCGGCGTCGCCATTGACGAGGGCAACCGGGAAGTCGCTCGTGAGCCATTTGTTGGTCTTCGGCGACCAGATGCGAGTCTGCCGCACGTTCTCGTTGCCGATGACGACGTCCACGTAGCCGTCGTTGTTGAGATCGGCCACGCGGACGCCGTTGTCCTGGCCGTTGGCGGCCCGAAGCGGCACGCCGCCCAGCAGGTTCTTGGTGAGCCGTTCGTTCACCTCAGGGAAATTGAGAAACTTGACCTTCGTTCCGTACTTCTCGACCGCGTGATCGATCAGGGCGATCACCTGGTCGCTGCGGATCCAGCGGCCGGCGTGGTGGGTGAGGGTGTAGACGCCCTGTTTGGCCACGGTGGCGTCGATGGCCGCCTGCATGTCGCGGACGGTGATCGGGCTGTGGGCACCGAACTGGTTGAATCCTTGCCAGTCGTCGGGCATGGCCGACGGCAATTCCCAGCACAGCCGGGCCACAACGTAGGGATAGGGGTAGTCTTCCACGTAGTTGACGAACTCACGGTCGCGCGGCACGTACTTGTCCAGTCGCAGGCGGTTCTCTTCATCGCGGAGCAGCGCCGGCGGCAAGGCCGGGTCGTTGGGCGTGAACAGGAGGAACACCGACGAGTTGATGTTCAGGAAGTTGCCCTCGGGCGTGGTTTTGTTGAACACTTCCACGTAGAAGCGGGGGCTCATCGAGTTCATCGAGTCGCAGCAAGGCATGCGAAACGCCACGGGTTTCGAATTGGGGACGCTGCACACCAGGTCGACGCCCTGGTCGTAGGTCGCCTTGGCCTTGGCGAAATCATCGTTCTGCAGGCAGGGGCAGGGATGATGGTAGGTGTGTGCCTCGACGGTCACACCTTCCTTGCGCCACTGCTGGAAGATCGGCAGGTTGACGTCGATCTGATTTCCCATGCAACTGACGGGTCCCCGGCCGTCGATCTGCTTGAGCCGCTCGATGATCGGCCGGAGGAAGTTCTCGTGCACGGCCGGGTCCCTCAGATCGTCGATCGACAAAATGGCAGCCGCTTCGACGCCCTCGTCGCCGATCCACTGGGGCGTGACGAGCTTGGCCGCATCGAGGCCGACGTAGTACGGATCGCAGAAAGCGTCGAGATGAGTCAGGCGGTTTCCGTCCGCCGCTGCCGCAACGGAAGTCAGGCCGAGAACGAGAACCGCGAAATACAAGAAAGGAGTGAGCTTCGTTGTCCGCATGAGAAACCTCGCTGAGAAATCTGGTCGGGCCGCTGCAAGTTGCCCCAGGTTCATGTCCCCAATCATCGGCGCTGCATCAGGTTAGGTCAACAGCGAGGCCGAATTTCTTCGCCGGCCGGTGGGAATCCTCCGGCGCTCTTGACAAGATTATTTTTGTTATCATATTAAATGGGCCGCCGGGGACACGCCGGCAGCCATCACGATCCGTCGCACGTGCCCGGGAGATGGGAATGAGCGGTTCGATGCCAGGATATCTGACAGTGCCGGCCGAGCGACTGGGCGAGGGCACGCCCGTCCGGGTCGGGACGGTGGAGGGGATGGAGGGGGTGGCCCGGCACATGGCCGAGGCCATGCTCGAGGTGATCGTGGAGGCCCAGTCGCAGGGCCGGGCGGCCACGCTGATCGTGCCGGTGGGGCCCGTCGACCAGTTTCCCCTTCTCGCCGAGTTCATTAACGACCGCCGCGTCGACTGCCGCGACGTTCTCGTCATCAACATGGACGAATACCTCACCGACGACGACCGGTGGGTTGCGAAGGACCACCCGCTGAGTTTTCGCGGCTACATGGACCGCAAGTTCTACGATCTGATCGGCCGCGACCTGGCGCCGAGGGAAGAGAACCGCGTGTTTCCCCATCCCGGCCGGTGCGACGAGATCCAGCGGCTGATTGCCGACCGCGGCGGGGTGGATGCCTGCTTCGGCGGTATCGGAATCAACGGGCATATTGCGTTCAACGAGCCCCCGGAACCGGGTGAAGACGTTTCCGACGAGGTTTTTGCCACCTTGCCGACGCGATCGCTCAACCTGACTCGCCAGACCCGCACGATCAATTCGGTGACTGTGGGCGGCGAGATCGCAGTGATTCCGCGGCGTGCGGTGACGGTCGGGATGGCGGAGATCCTGGCGTCGCGCAAGCTGCGTTTCTACTGCAATCGTCCCTGGCAGCGGGCGGTAGTGCGCAGGGTGCTGCACGGCCCGATCACGGCGGCCTGCCCCGCGTCGTTCCTGCGAACGCACAGTGACGCCCAGATCACCGTTGCCGACTACGTGGCCGAACCTCCGGAGATCGCCTTGCGCTAGTGAAGTAGGGCCCGGGCGCTGCACGGGTCCTTGAAATAGAGAGTCATTTGGAGACGCAGGAACCGTGCGGCGGAGACTGCTGAAAAAGTCGTGTTGGCATACCACCTGTTGAAGCTAGCACTATCGTGCTTGCACAAGATGTTGTAGCTAGCAGCGCATTTTTCAGTGATCTCCGGCGCCCGGTACCTACCTGTTGAGAGAATCCATGAAACTCGATTTCACTGCCGAACGCGTGCTGGCCGTAGTGGCCCATCCGGATGACGTGGAACTGCTGTGTGCCGGCACGCTGGCCAGGGCCCGGGCGGACGGTGCGAGCGTGGCCATGTGTACCATGTGCCGGGGGAATCGCGGGCTGGCCGCGGGCGAGTCGGCCAACGAGCGGTCGTTCGGCGTCTCCGAGGTACGGCAGGCCGAGTTCGCAGCGGCCGCGGAACTGTTGGGGGCCGAGGTGTTTGCGGGCGGGATCGGCGACGGTGAGTTGGAGGACGCGCCGGACCAACGCCGCGTGTTGATCTCGATCCTTCGCAGATTTCGCCCCACGCTGGTGTTGGCTCACGCGCCGAACGACTACCATGCCGACCACCGGGCCGCGTCGCAGTTGGCGGACGCCGCGTCGTGGTTCGCCTGCTCGGCGGGGCACGTGACCGGCGAGCCTCCGCTGCAGCGTCCGCCGGCCGTCTGGCTGATGGACACGGTCGACATGCACGGTTTCACGCCCGGTTTCTATATCGACGTGACCGAGTACGTGCCGTTGAAGCGCGACATGCTTGCCTGCCACAAGAGCCAGCTCGAGCGTGCAGGCGATTCGGACTTTGCCCCCCTTGAGGAACTCATGTTTCGGCAGGCCCGCGTCCGAGGGGCCCAGGCGGGCGTCGACGCTGCCGAAGCGTTTCGCATTCATGCGGCGTGGAAACGTGTGTACGCCTGGTAAGGACCCGTATCATGCAGAACGAAGCCGAGACCCGGACGAGGTGGTACGAAGGCGTCACGCCCTACATGTGGCTGGTCTTGCTGATCGGCTCATTGGGTTGGATCTTCGACGTGTTCGAAGGGCAGATTTTCGTGGCGAGCATGAACGAGGCGATGCCGTCGCTCGTTCCCGCCGGCACGGGACATGGCACGATCGACGCCTGGAACAACGGCGCCATGATTGCCTTCCTGGTTGGCGGGGCGCTTGGCGGGGTGTTGTTCGGAAAGCTCAGCGATCGGATCGGCCGGACCACGACGATGATCCTGACCATTCTTATGTATTCGCTGTTCACCTTCGTGACGGCCTTCGCCCAGACCCCGTGGCAGATGATCGGCCTCCGCTTTCTCGTCGCCATGGGCACCGGCGGCGAGTGGGCGGTGGCCAGTGCGATGATCGCCGAGGTGTTTCCCAAGAGGGCCAGGGCATGGTCTTTGGGGATCTTCCATGGATCGAGCGTGCTGGGCACCTATCTGGCGACGCTGGCCGGTTTGTTCATTCCGATGATCGGCTGGCGATGGGGTTTCGCGCTCGGAGCCTTTCCGGCCCTGATGACGCTTTGGATCCGCTGGAAGCTCAGGGAGCCCGACCAATGGGTCCAGGCTCGCGATCGGGCCAAGGAGGATTCCACCAAGCAAACGGGAAGAATTCGCGATCTGTTTGCCCCCGACCTCCTGCGGAACACGCTCGTCGGTCTGGCTCTGGCCACGATCGGCCTGGCCACGTTCTGGGGCGTGCATGTTTACGGCAAGGAATTGCTGCGAGCGATCGCCGAACGCCAGTACCTTGCCGACTTCGACCCGTCGGCCGGAATGACGAAAGGGGAGTTTCTGAAAGGGTTGCCCGGCGTCGAACAGACGATCAAGAACTGGGAAATGCTGGCCATGTTCCTGGTGACGACGGGCGGCGGGATCGGACTCCTGAGCTTCGGCCCGATCTGCGAGCGGATTGGCCGGCGGGCGACGTTCCTTTTCTTTCACATCGGCGGGCTGGCCACGGCCTTGATCGTGTTCCAGGGGATGAGCGAGGTGTCGCCGGCGGCGCTGTGCTGGATGCTGCCCTTGTTCGGATTCATGACCCTGGGGATGCACGCCGGCTATGCGATCTACTTCCCCGAACTGTTTCCCACCCGGTTGCGAGGCACGGGCGGCGGGTTCTGTTTCAACGGGGGCCGCTTCCTGGCTGCATCGATTCTGATCGTGCGAATCTGGATGCGGAGCGATGAGTGGCTCGGACTGTCGTTGACGACCACGGCCTCCCTCCTGAGTCTCCTCTTCCTGCTGGGAATCGTCATTCTTCTGTTCGCGCCGGAAACCAAGGGGCAGGAATTGCCGGAGTGAGGACAAGTTCTCACCCGAATGGGCGAATCCTCAACGAGCAGGTTTGCCCGTCTCCAACTCCATCAGCGCCAGCAGCAGGTATCCCACGCCGTCGACGGCTTCGTAGAGGTGCGATTCGGGATAGCCTTGGAACCAGCCGTTCTCGCACAGCCGCACGACGGACTCGTCGGCCAGGCGACGGGCGCCGGCCAGATACGTTTCCTCGTTCAACTCGCGTCCCGCCCGGGTGAGGAACTGAATGCAGCGGCCGTATTGCTCGGCATACGGGGCGGGACGCTCCGACGGCGTGCTGCGACAGACAATCTCGGCCCAGCGACGCACGCCTTCGAGAAACATCGGGTCGCCGGTCTTCTTGTGCAGCGTCAGGCACGCCTCGGCCAGGGCCATCGGGTAGTCGTGGGTCGGCCACTGGTCGGGGTTCCAGATCTCCGAGTGCTTGCGCGGTTATTCCGACCAGCCCGGCAAGGACACGCTGGCCTGGTAGTTTGAGTAATTGCAGAGCGGATTCCGCTGTGGGTGGTAGAGCCGGCCCGGCTTGGGACTGTCGTCCTGGGTATAGACCCAGATCTCGGCGGGATCCCAGACGACGACTTCATCGCGGCAGTCGCCGGTGATGTCGAGCACGGCGTTGCACATGTCGGGATGCCCGTCGTCGGGGAACCGCACGACGCATCGTCCCCAGCCGTCGAACATGCCGCCTTCATCGACGTTGGGGGAGTGGACGAAGAACTCTTCCGACCGGCCTGTCCAGTTGACGGGCAGGCACATGCTGCCGCACTGGACGGGTTCGCAATCGTGGTAGGGCTGGTGGTCGGCGTCGAAGAAGTTGAGGATGCCCTGATTTCGCCAGAAGTTGATGCTCACCGTCTCCAGCCCCGGCAGGTCGTCGCGGAAGTTGGCAATGGCGGGATTCTGCACGTGCCCGAAGTAATAGTGCTGGAGGATCTTGCCCGACAGGTCGGTGAAGAAGATGCCTTCGTCGCTGGCCGCATTAAGGATGTGGGGCGGCAGGTCTTCGCGGAATCGGGCGATCGCCACGCCGTCGCAGTGGTCGCTGATCTGGTCGTCCAGGGACCAGAGCCTGGTCCCGTCGCTGTCGAAAAGGGTGTAGCCCACGGCCAACTCGTCCTTGCCGTCGCCGTCGGTGTCGTAGGCGAAGGGGTAATGGCCGGTGGTGCACTCTGCAGTCCAGAGCAGATCCAGACGATCGTTCAATGCCCAAACGTGCCAGTAGCGGTCCTTGATGATGATGTTGCTCGCGTGGCCCTTGCCCTCGATGTCACAGAAGAAGAGGCAGTCGCCGAGGATCCGCTCGTAGCGATCGTCGTCGCGCCGGGTCGTGGGAGTCGGCGCCTTGTACTTGACCTTGCCCGTAGCGCCGTCGGCGACAATGATCTCGAAGTTCCGGCAGTAGATCACCTCGTTGTGCCCGTCGTTATCGAGATCGTGGATCTGGAAGCCCACGTCGTTGGTCAGGTGGTCCTTCCATTTGTCGGGTTCGCCGGTGCGCCAGAGCACTTTTCCGTCGAAAGTCATGGCGGTCAGGCAGCTCAGCTCGCTGTACCGGTCGCTGGGCCCGTGATGCACGACCTGGCCGATCAGCACGTCGATCTGGCCGTCGCCGTCGAGATCTCCGAAGCGAAGATTGCGGCCGACACCGAATCCCATGGTCGAGATCTTCTTCCATACCACGGGCTTGGGGTTGGCTTGCTGCAATCGGGAAAGATCGGCTTCGCGGGCTGCCCGCTCTTTCGTAAAGGCCGTGTGGGCACCTTCGGACATGGCGACTCGGACGGAGGAGAAGTAACTGGGCCCGTCGGCCAACAGGGCGATCCGGCCGCGGCCATAGGTAGGATCGGTCGCTTCGAGTGTCGGGCCGTTCTCGACGCCGGCGCGGATGCTCGACCCGCTGACAGATACGGTCGCGACCAGGTACTCTGACGGTTTCCACGGGAACGGCGTTTCGGCGAGAACGGTCTCGTTGGGGCGGTGAAGAGCCGACGCATGGCGGATCTTCAGCAATCGCAGTTTCTCGCCCTCCAGGCCGAAGAAGTAGTAGCAGCGGTCGTTCTGGTAGCGAAAGGCGATGCCGCAGCGTCCGTTATCGGACTGTGGTGCGAAGCGGACCGTGACGGTGTAGTTCTGCCAGAGAGGGTCGCCCGCCACGAGCATGGGGTGCCAGAAGGGTTCGCCTTTCTTTGTATAGGCCTGCGCCATGACCGTCTCACCGCGATCGCTCTGAACTCGCCACGCCCGCTGCGATTCGCCTCGCGAGGCGAACGTGGAGACTGCCCAATTGCCGACGGGCGCCGCTTCCGGCAGGTAGTGGTATTCCGTGTGAGCGCCGACGGGCGAGGAGATCAGCCGTGAAGGAAGTTGGCTGAAGTCGTCGTCGAGGACAACTGTCGGTTCGGCGGCCGAGGAAATCAGGGCCGTCGCCAAGAGAACCATGGAGCAACAGACGCAGGTCGTGACGGCTTTCATTCTCTGCCTCTTTCAGGGCTTTCGATCCATTGGAATGTATCCACGTGATATCCCGTTTCGGTCCGCTCCGCTTCTACCGTGTACTGTTTTCCAACCTCAAGACCAGACTGTATTGGGCTGTGGATGCGGAAAGAGAAGGACTCACCCGCGAACTCGCCGCATTTCACTTTGTCCACACTGAAGGTCACTACCCAGTTTGCCAGGGGAGCATTGCAGTTTCGTAGGAGTCATGCGGCATTGGTCAGCGGGGATGCAAAGGCTTTGTTCGTCAGGACTTGCCAGTGCTTCGATTTGTAATACGCCCGCAACAAGAGCATCTGCTCGGCGTGG
>Ga0209723_1001215_pt1 | contig 41919 bp, 36 predicted proteins | sample BiotimSIPDNA_2_FD_185750 | JGI IMG/M metagenome (GOLD analysis project Ga0209723, IMG submission 185750) | Anaerobic biogas reactor microbial communites from Washington, USA - Biogas_R2 time_0 SIP DNA (SPAdes) (version 2) | ecosystem: Engineered > Bioreactor > Anaerobic > Unclassified | place... | reverse complement strand
GCACCTGGATGGTCAACAGCCGGGTAAACGGGGCAGGTCACCGTTACGTGCATCTTTCTGCAGATGAAGGAAAGACGTGGGTAACACATGCCGAGGCGGGTCTTGCAGACCCGGGATGCAACGCGAGTCTGATACGGGAGGGAAAAGTGCTGTTTTTCTCCAACCCGAATTACCCGGATCAGCGAAGAAACCTGACGTTGCGGATTAGCACGGACGGTGGCAAGACGTGGGGAGAGGGAAGCACCGTGCACGCGGGAAACTCGGCCTATTCCTCCATGACTTTTATCCCCGGGAAGGGGATTGGGTTGTTGTACGAAAGAAATAATTACAGTGAAATTGTATTTACACGTATTAACCAATAATTATTAAAAATTAGAAGAATGAAAATAAAAATAATCCTGTTAGCGCTTGTCACCCTGTTTATTGGAGAATGGGGATTTTGCTGTACTACCTTTGTTTTGAAAGGACCGGATGGGAAGATTTCTTTTGGCAGAAACCTGGATTTCCCGGTAGGAGAAGGCCATATTCACATCAATTACCGGAATATGGTAAAGACAACCTATATTGCTGCTCCTGAAAAGCCGATGACCTGGGTTTCAAAATACGGAAGCGTTACTTTCAACCAGGCAGGACGGGAATTTCCCTACGGGGGAATGAACGAAGCCGGGCTGGTTATTGAGCAAATGTGGCTGCAAGAGGCCAAATACCCCGCTGCCGATGACCGTTACGGCATGAACGAACTGCAATGGATGCAATACCAATTGGACAACTCGGCAAGCGTTAAGTATGTGATAGACAGCGATTCCCTGGTAAGGATCACGTATATGCCAACTTCATTTTTACACTTTCTGGTGTCGGATGCATCGGGAGATGTGGCTACCATAGAATACCTGGATGGAAAGATGGTGGTACACCGCGGAGAGCAATTGCCTTATTCGGTGTTGGCGAACTGTATCTATGAAAATTCGCTGGAATACAAAAGCAGTAAGGATAAAAAGGAAGGTAAGCAATACAATGACTGGACTGAAAATTCTTCAGGACGTTTCGTGACTGCAGTATCGATGATAGAAGCATACCGGGGAAGCGAGGACAGGATTGACTATTCGTACAGCATTCTTGAAAGCGTTGCCCAGCCGGGAGGTACAAAATGGAGCATAGTCTATGATATAAGCAACAAAGTGATCTATTACAGAACTGAATTAAACCCGGTAAGACAGATGATCGATCTGAAAAAGATTGACTTTTCCTGCAATGACCAAAGTTTGTATGTTCCTATGTCCGAAATGCTTTCAGAAGGAAACGGCTTCAGAACCCTGACTTATGAAGACAATGTGAATCTATTCAAGACGCTGAAGAACGGTGTCGATTTTTTGAAAGATGCCGTTCCGGATGAAGCAGTGGAGGGTTTTGGCCGGTATTTTGAAACAATCAAATGCAAATAAAAAGAATAAAGTCATGAACAAGGAAGAATTTAAGGCAAGAGCCAATCAGCGGATTGACGAAATTTCCGCTAAGATCAATGAACTGAAAGCTGAAAAGGAATCAGTGAAAGAAGACATGAAAGAAAAGTATCGTGAGTCAATTGAGGAACTGGAGGCAATGAGGAAAGATCTAAAGACGAGATACAAAGACCTGGTAAATGCAGCCGATGATAAGTGGGATGAAGTCAGGGATGCTTTTTCAGAAGCCTCAGATTCATTTAAAGAAGGATGGTCAAAGATCAGATCCCTGTTTTAATCAGGAAACAGATACTCTGATATGCGTTTATTTGTCTTTGTGATCCTGTTGTTGGGGACTGTTGGTTGCTCAACAAGGTTGTCTTTTAACACATACTGTAATCCTTTGGATCTTGGTTACCGGTTTGCTTTGGATGAGCCTTCACGTCGCGAGGCTGCTGATCCGTCAATGGTCCGTTTTAAGGATACATACTATCTTTTTGCATCAAAATCAGGAGGTTATTGGTGCTCAGATGATCTTAAACAGTGGCGTTTTATTGAAACGAATCAGATTCCTACCGAAGAGTATGCGCCCACGGCTGTTGCCATTGGCGATACGTTGTTTTTCCTGGCCTCATCCAACGAAAAAAGCACTGTATATAAAAGTGCGGATCCGTTATCAGGCAAATGGTCTGTTGCCGTTGAAGAATTGGAAATACCTGTGTGGGATCCTGCCTTTTTTATGGATGATGACCAAAAGTTGTACTTATATTGGGGGTGCTCCGACCAAAGACCTCTTTATGGAGTAGAGGTTGATTACGGCAACGGGTTCGCTTTTGCAGGTGAAATTAAAGAATTGGTTCATGCGAATCCTTTGGAATACGGATGGGAAGTGCCCGGTGATTACAACACCCTGGTAGATATTAGGCCCTGGATTGAGGGAGCTTGGGTTACAAAACATAACGGGAATTATTACCTCCAATATGCCGGACCGGGCACCGAATACAAGAGCTATGCAGATGCAGTTTACATTGCAGGAGATCCCTTGGGGCCTTTTGTGTTGCAGAAGCACAACCCGGCCATGTATAAGCCGGAAGGATTCGCTGCCGGTGCCGGGCACGGAAGTTCTTTTGCGGATGAATACGGCAATTTCTGGCAAATTGGAACTATAACCATTTCACAAAAACACATGTTTGAGCGCCGCCTGGGATTGTTCCCGGTTTTTCTGGATGAAGACGGAACGTATTATTCAATCACAAAATTCGGTGATTATCCTAAGATCGTTCCGCAACAAAAAGTAAACAGTTTTGAAGATATCTTTCCCGGTTGGATGTTGCTTACCTATAATAAGAAAATTGCTGTTTCATCTGCATTGGATTCGTTTCCTGCATCCAATATGACCGATGAAGACATTCGTACATACTGGGCGGCAGAAAGCGGGGACCAAAACGAATATGCCATGGTTGATATGGAAACCTTTTATGAGGTATATGCCCTCCAGATAAATTTTGCAGAACACAACACAACCATAAGAGGAAGGAAAAAAGGCCTGCATCACCGTTTTACTGTGGAATATTCACTAGATGGCATCAATTGGGAAATGTTGGCAGACAGATCCGGAAATGATACAGACAATTCACATGTTTACATTCCTCTGGAGGATAAAGTGCTATGCAGGTACCTGAAAGTAAACAATATTGAAGTCCCCGGAGGCCATTTTGCAATAAGCGGGTTCAGGGCTTTCGGCAAAGGTTCCGGGAAGCTGCCCGGTAAAATTGATTGTTTCAGGGCCGAAAGGGATTCCTCAGACAAGAGAAGCGTGACACTTTCGTGGTCAAAAGCGGATAACGCCATCGGGTACAATATCTGTTACGGAACAGATGATGAGAAATTGTATTTGACCTATACGGTTTATGAAAATACAACCCTCACTATCAATAGTCTGAATGCCGGCCTGGATTATTATTTCACCATTGAATCTTTCAATGAAAACGGCATCACTCCCAATGAACGAATTGTCCGCGATTTTGAATGATGAACAATTTTGCAGCCATTGATTTTGAAACGGCCAACGAACAGCCTTCCAGTGTCTGCAGTGTAGGTATTGTAATAGTCAGGCACGGTTTGCCGGAACACACCATTTACAGACTTATCAGGCCGGAACCTGAATACTATTTGTACCGTAATACATTGGTACACGGATTAAGCTCCATAGATACACAATACGCGGAAGTTTTTTCCCGTGTATGGGAAGAAATCGAACCTTATATTCAGGCTTTACCCCTGGTAGCGCACAATGCCCTGTTTGATCAGGGTTGTCTTAAAGCGGCTTTTCAGACTTACAGGATGGATTATCCGGATTACGAATTCCATTGCACTTTAAGAGCCTCAAGGAAATATTTTGGCCGGTCTTTGCCCAATCACAGACTCCCTACGGTAGCTGCCGCCTGCGGTCATATGCTGACTAACCATCACAATGCGTTGGACGATGCCCTGGCGTGTGCGGCCATAGCTTTGAAAATCTTATAGAGCGAATCCTGACACAACGGCTTCGGGAATTGGTGTTCATTTTCCCGGATTTTACGTATCTTTACTAAGGCTAAAATTCAAAAATTATGGAAAACAGCCTTTCTAACACACTGTTGAAGGTATCTCCTTTTGCATTTGCACACCACAAGATCATTCTGGACGATAACGGCAAGCCTGTGGATTATATATTTCTGGAAGTGAACAAGGCCTTTGAAGAAATGACCGGACTGAAAGCGGCGGACATTACCGGTAAGAGGATATGCGATGTTATACCGGGATTTGAGAATTCGGATTTTGACTGGATTGAGTTTTACGGGAATGTGGCTATAACAGGTGAAAGCACAGTGTTTGAACAATATTCCGAATTATTGGGTAAGTGGTACCAGGGACAAGCGTATTCGCATGCCAAGGGTTATTTTACAACCATCTTTATTGATGTTTCTGCACAACGTAAGCGTGAAGAGGAATTGGAAAGCTTTTTTTCCGTGAATCTGGATTTATTGTGTATTGCGTCAATGGATGGAAAATTGCTAAAAATGAACAAGCAGTGGGAGATTCTTCTGGGATATACACAGGAAGAATTGCTGGGACATAAATTTTTCGAGTTCATCCATCCCGATGACATTAAAGCAACTCTTAAGGCTGTAGGGGAACTGAGAAAAGAGACTGAAGTGTTGAATTTCATCAACCGTTACCGATGCAAGGATGGCAGTTACCGGATTATTGAATGGCGTTCCAAACCTAAAGGAGATTTGATTTATGCTGCCGCCAGGGATATTACTTCCCGTACTCAAATGGAAGAACACCTGAAAGCCAGCGAGTTGAATATCAGGACTTTCTTCCATTCGCTTCAACACATGGTGCTCATAGTTTCAAAAAGCGGGAAAATACTGCAAGCCAACAAAACATTTATTGCAGTAACAGGCTACACCGAGGAGGATATTAAAGGGATGGACTTGGTTGAAATGCATCCGGTTGAGAGAAGGAAAGAGATAACAGAACTGATACCCCTTGTAATGTCAAAGAAAAGGGATTCGGTTAACATCCCCATTCAGAAGAAGGACGGATCTCTGATCCCGGTAGAAACACGTCTCTCTTTGGGAACATGGGACGGGATTGAATGTATATTCGGGGTGATCAAAGACATGACAAAAGAGCAGGAAGCTTTGGAACGTTTTGAACGCTTATTCCGCAACAACCCGGCACTGATGGCTCTTTATTCTTATCCCGACGGTCAGATTATGGATGTAAACGAATCCTTTCTTAAGGTTCTGGGGTTTACTCGTGATGATATTGTGGGTAAGACATTAAGGGATCTGAAAATTTATTCGGATGAAGGGGCTATGGATATGATGATAGGAGAACTGAAAGAAAAAGGGCTCATTAAGAACAGGGAACTTTCTATCCGGGCCAGGAACAAAACGTTGAAAAGGGGCTTGCTTACGGCTGAAATCATGGAAAGTCAGGGGCATAAGTATTTTTTAACGGTCATGGTAGACATTACCGAACAGCACGCTCATCATAATACCCTGCAACTTTTGGTTGAAATGGCCAAGTCCTTTATCAATTTACCTGTAGAAAAAGCAGATATTGCTATCAATAACGCTTTGAAGACCATAGGTAAATTTGTAGGGGCAGACCGCTCCTATGTGTTCAGGTATAATTTCAGGAACAATACGTTTACCAATACCTACGAATGGTGTGCCAAAGGAATTACTCCGGAAATTGACAATCTGCAGGATCAATCCAACGAGCACATAAGGGAGTGGGTGGAAGCACATCTGAAAAATGAGGCAGTACATATTTATGATGTTTCTGTCTTGCCTGAAGGAAAGTTGAAAAGCATCCTTGAAAAACAGCAGATAAAAAGTACTTTGATCATACCTATGTGGAGCGGAAAGGAACTTATAGGCTTTGTGGGGTTTGATTTCGTGAGAAATTTCCATGGTTATTCGGAAAGGGAAAAGCAGATTTTGAGTGTGTTTGCCGAACTTTTGTCAATGTCCAAACACAGATACATAACCGGAAAATGCTCCGTCAGGCGAAAGAACGGGCAGAAAAGGCCAACAAAACAAAATCCGAATTTTTGGCCAATATGAGCCACGAAATACGCACTCCGTTGAACGGAGTCATTGGGTTTACGGATTTGTTGTTAAAAACACGTTTGAATGAAGCCCAAAAGGAATACGCACAAAATGCGAATACATCCGGGAAGGCCCTTTTGGACATCATTAATGACATTCTTGATTTTTCCAAAATTGAAGCAGGAAAACTGGATCTGGAATCCATGGAAACCGATATTGTCAGGTTGTTAAATGAAACGATAGACATTATTAAATATCATGCTTCTGACAAAAAATTGGAATTGTTGCTGAACATCCCTCCGGGTATTCCACGTATGGCGGTGTTAGATCCGTTAAGATTAAAACAGATCCTGACAAATCTGTTAAGTAATGCCATCAAGTTCACTGAAGAAGGAGAAGTAGAACTCCAGGTGGAATACAAGCTGGCGAAAAACGAACGCGTAGTTTATGATTTTCATGTAAAAGATACCGGAATTGGGATCAGCAAAGCAAATCAACATAAATTATTCAAGGCTTTTACACAAGCAGACAGTTCTACCACACGAAGATTCGGAGGAACCGGTCTGGGACTTACCATTTCAAATTTACTGGCCCAAAAAATGGGATCAGGTATTACGGTAGAAAGTAAACCGGGAAAAGGCAGTACTTTCTCATTCTCTTTGGAAACGACCTGCCGTTGTGTAGCGGACATAGATAAAGAGCGTACAGAACCTTTGCCTCTTAAAAAAGTACTTATTGTGGATGACAACGCCACTAACAGAAGGTTGTTGCAGGAAAATTTCAGGTATTGGGGCGTTGAATGCACCGAGAGCGATAACGGCTTGTCTGCTTTGCAATTATTGGATGAGCAATCTTTTGATCTTATGATCATTGATTATCACATGCCATACGTAGACGGACTTGCTGTAGTGGGTATGATACGGGAACGATTGGGTGTTAAACCTGAAGATATGCCGTTGATATTGTTGCACAGTTCCTCTGACAACCAATATTTAAGAGAAAAATGCAAAGAACTGGGAGTCCGTTTTCAGATGATAAAACCGGTAATTGCCGATGTGTTACATGATATGATCATGACAATATTCGGTAAAAAAACGATTCCCAAAACCGCTCCCAGGAAGAAAGAAAAACTATTACCTGAAAACGTTGCCACGGGTGAGAATACAACCATACTTATTGCCGAGGATATTCCAATGAACATGATGTTGATTAGGTCTTATATCAACAACATATTGCCTGCAGCTGACATTCGCGAAGCAACAGACGGTATTCAGGTCCTGGAATATGTGAAAAATGAAAACATCCATTTGATATTCATGGATGTACAGATGCCACGGATGGACGGATTGGAAGCAACCCGTAAAATCAGGGAATGGGAAGCCGTCAACTCCGGCAAGGGTCATATTCCCATTATTGCCCTTACTGCAGGAGCCTTAAAAGAAGAACAACAAAAGGCGCTTGATAGCGGGATGGACGCCTTCCTTGCCAAGCCACTTGAGCGTGATAAACTGGAAAAATTTATGAAAAAGTATGTTAAGAATTTTCAGGACCCGGATGTGCATTTTAATTATGCCGAGTTTTTGGAAGCCTTGGGAGGTGATAAGGAGATTGTAGAAAAAATGATTGCCGTTTCCAGGGCAGATATGAAAGAAAAGCTTCAGTCCATTGAAAAAGCCGTTAAAGAAGAAGATCAGAAACAAATAGCCGTTTTGTCACATTACATTAAAGGAGCAGCGTTAACGGCAAGGTATAAAACAATGGCGGGAATCGCAGCAAATATGGAATTGATGGCCAAAGATGGAATTGTGGATTCCATGGAAGAAAAGTTATCTGCACTGACAAGTGAGTGGAATAATGTATTGCATGTTATGGACCGGGTGATGTAAGCAGACTTATAAGCAGGAGACTCACATTTTTTTGTACTCTGTAGGAGTGATCCCCGTGTTTTTTTTAAAATATTTACAAAAGAAAGAGGAATCTGAAAAATTCAATTCGTCAGCAATTTCTTTTACACTCTTGCCTGAATATTTCAACAGGCTTTTAGCTTCCAGAACCAGGTATTGATCAATCCACTCGGCAGCAGATCTGCCGCTGTGATCCTTGATCAGGGATGACAGGTATTTTGGAGTCATACACATCAGATCTGCGTAAAAGGCCACGTGATGCTCTTTATTGTGATGTTTTTGCAAGATTTCCATGAAATGGGCAAAATGTCGGGCAGTCCTGTCTCTGGGTTCCTGAATTCTTTTGGCGGCGTTTGATTCCCGTTTCCATATATGGACAAATAGAAATACTACTGAAGAGATTATTCCGCGTATCATTTCGCTTTTGTATGTCTCTTCAGGCAGTATGTATATGGAACGGATCAGCTGCATGTAATTGTCAATGATTTTTATTTCATTGTTTGTCAATTTCCAGCAAGGAGTTTCCTGTACATTGACCAAAGGAGAAAAGATCATTTTCGGATCTATATGAATATTTTGCAAAAAAGACTCTGTAATGGCAACAGTCCTGATCACGGCCCCGTTGCTTTCATTGATCTGCAAGATACATTCCGGAGTGTATACCATAGCCATACCTTTTTCTACGGTAAAGTCCCGTAAGTTAACAGATACGTTAAAAGAACCCTTTATGCATAAGATCAAAAAGTATACATCCAATCGGGAAGGATACTGGAAATATCCTTTTTGAATTTCCAGTTCACGGGTTATGAAAAGTTCTTCATCAAAAAGAAAACCATTAAACCTTTTAGTAAGCTCAATAAGTTCTTTAACCGTAAAATGTTCTAAAGTCTTTAACATATTTGCATGAATTTGTTCAAATATACCAAAAATAAGACAAATTGACAACTAATAATGATGAATTATTATATATTAATGTTTAAAAATTTGAGATCTTTGCCATGTAAAAAATAGTCAAAACATGAACTCAGACCCCATCTACCTTGTAACAGGAGCAGCAGGTCACCTGGGTTATACCATAGTGATGCAGCTTGTCAATGACGGCCATAAGGTACGTGCTCTTGTCTTGCCACAGGATGCTCTGGGTTCCCGTTTGCCCCAGGAAGTTCAAATTGTCAGGGGAGACGTCCTGGACAAGCGATCGTTGGATATTTTTTTTACCGTTCCCCCCGGTGTTGATACTTACCTTATCCACTCGGCAGGGATTGTGACTACCTCCTTAAAATACAGGCAGATTGTTTACGATGTAAACGTACAGGGCACAAAAAACATTCTGGAAGCGGCCATGAAACATGAAGTAAAGAAAATGGTTTATGTGAGTTCGGTACATGCCATTCCGGAATTGCCCAAAGGTCAGGTTATCAGCGAGGTGGCTTATTTTGACAAAAGCCTTGTGTACGGTATGTACAGCAAGACCAAAGCCGAGGCAACACAGGCTGTACTGGAAGCTGCTGCAAAGGGCTTGAACGTAACCGTAGTTCATCCGTCAGGTATTTGCGGTCCCCATTCACATGCATGCAATTATGCCACACAACTGGTAATAGATTGTTGGAAAGGTCTGTTACCAATGGGTGTTGAAGGAGGTTATGATTTTGTTGATGTAAGGGATGTGGCTTCAGGAACCATATCATCTTGTCACAGAGGAGAAAAGGGAGAATGCTACATTTTAGCCAACCGCTATATTACCGTAAAAGAAATTTTCTCCACTTTCCAGGAAATTACAGGCAAGAAATTACCCCGTCTTATGGCACCCATGTGGTTGGCCAAAGCATCACTTCCTCTATGCTCTCTCTACTACAAAATTAAAAAGCGTCTTCCCATGTTTTCATCCTATTCCCTGTACACCTTAAATACCAATGCATACTTTTCTTCTGACAAAGCCCGGCTTAAGCTTGGCTATGTCACCAGACCCTTCCCGGAAACTCTGGCCGACACCATAGAATGGCTCAAAAAAGAAAAAAGTATACTCTAAGTCGCGCAATTATTGATTTTTTCCTTACTTTTGCAACCCCTCAGGAAATGGAGAGATGGCAGAGTGGTCGATTGCGGCGGTCTTGAAAACCGTTGACCTGCGAGGGTCCGGGGGTTCGAATCCCTCTCTCTCCGCCACCCAAAAACAACAAAAGACACGGACAATTGTCCGTGTCTTTTTTATGGCACAGGCCCAATAAACAAGCGAGCTTGTTTATTCCGGCCTGCTGCCATAAAAAGCTGCGTCAGCCTGCTTTTGTTGTTTTTGGGTGAAGCCCCCCCCAAGGGAACACCGAGCACGCAGTGCGAAGCAAGGAGTGCGAAGGTAATCCCTGGGGGGCCATCACCAAGCACGCAGTGCGAAGCAAGGAGTGCGAAGGTAATCCCTGGGGGGCCATCACCAAGCACGCAGTGCGAAGCAAGGAGTGCGAAGGTAATCCCCCCCTTTTATTCGGGTTTCCTCCCCGCAACAGTCACTGACAAAATTGAAAACCTGTCCCCATATTGCTCAGAAACATCCGCCGGTAAAACAATTTCATTCTCTTTATGCACGGTAACATCAAGAAAACCCGCACCGGAAATATGTCCCAGGTACTTCTCTTTTTCAATAGCCCCCGCTATACAGCCGGTATACAATTCAACATTTTCCTTAATGCTTTCCGGGAATTCTCCTGTAGTTACTACGTCAGAAATACAGAAATGTCCACCCGGCTTTAAAACCCGGTATATTTCGTGAAAGATTTTTTCTTTGGATGGCAGCAAATTCAGAACGCAATTGCTTATCACTACATGGGCAGAACCATCACTGACAGGCATGTTTTCAATATCGCCAAGAATAAATTCAATATTAGAAAACCCCAATCGTGAAGCGTTATTCTTTGCTTTATCAATCATTTCCGGCGTCATGTCAATACCTATCACACGTCCCGATTCTCCGGTTTCTGCCCGGGCAACGAAACAATCATTGCCGGCACCTGACCCCAGATCTATTACGGTATCTCCCTGACGTATTCCGGCAAATTGAGTCGGGATTCCGCATCCCAGAGCCAGATCAGCCTCTTTTTCATAACCTCGTAAGAATGAATAATCATCATTCATGGTAAAACATGCGCTATCTGATCCACAGCAACCTGAACCGCAGCAAGAAGACAATGAAGCACCGTTTGCCACTTGCCCGTATTTGTTCTTAACCAGATCTTTTATTCGTTTGTTTTGCATTGTAGAGATATTTTTCCGGATAATAATTTGTGAAATAATTTATCTGCCTGTGCCATATTTTCTGCATTGATGCAATATTTGACAGAAGGCGGCGTAATTGTACCTTGAATAAATCCCGCTTCCTTTAATTCATGCAAATGCTGTGACAAGGTACTTTTAGCTATGGGAAGCACCTGGGACATGTCTCCATGATAGCAACATGCCTGATTGGATAGCATTTCCAAAATGGCTATACGTATCGGATGGCCCAAAGCTTTGGCCAGACGGGCAATTTGTTTTTGTTCTTCGGTGATGGCATTTTGTTCGAGCATAATCCGTTTAATTTATTATTCGCAAAAATACGAACAATTTTTTTAAAAAAAGTAGAAATAAATTATCTTTAAGCTGCAAAATTTCTAAACCATGGAGGCGAAACTGAAAAAAGTACTGCACCTTAAGGACGCTGTTGCCGTAGGTTTGGGCGCCATCATTGGAGCCGGCATTTTTGTAGTAACAGGTGTTGCTGCCGGCGTTGCGGGACCTGCTTTTCTCATAGGTCTTCTCATAGCAGGTATTGTGGCTTCTTTCAACGCCATAAGTTCTGCACAACTGGCAGCTGTATACCCGCAATCCGGAGGAACGTATGAATACGGTTACCGCTTGCTGAATCCCGTTCTGGGCTTTTCCGCCGGGTGGATGTTCCTGTTAAGCAAACTCTCGGCTGCCGGCATTGTGGCCATAGGTTTTGGCAGTTACTTTCACCAATTGGTTCCCCATCTTCCGCCGCTGGTTTATTCGGTAGCGTCCATAATACTTCTGACTTTGGCCAATTTGGCCGGAATACAAAAAGCCGGAACCATCAATACAGGTATAGTGCTGATCACGCTGCTCACCCTGGTTTATTTCATCATTAGCGGGATTGGAACCCTGAAACCCCAAAATTTCGTGCCTTTTGCCCCTTTCGGGATGAAAGGAATTGCCCAATCGGCAGCCATACTCTTTTTTGCCTTTACCGGGTATGCCCGGATTGCAACACTTGCCGAGGAGGTTGTTGAGCCACGGAAAACCATACCTCGTGCCGTGATCATCACCATACTGACGGCTATTGTTCTTTACGCAGGGGTTTCTTTCATTGCCGTTGGGACCGTTGGATCACAGGCCATGGCACACAGCCGTTCCCCGTTACAGCTGGCTTCGGATTCCATGAAGTTTCCGGGGATAAACCTTGTGATAACCCTTGGAGCATCAACAGCCATGCTTGGAGTATTGCTCAGTCAGATTCTGGGGATCAGCCGGATGCTTCTGGCTATGGGACGCCGCAGGGACCTGCCTGCCTTCTTTGAAAGGATCCACAGGAAAACATCTGTACCCCATACAGGCATCTTGTTTACTGCAGTCGTTATTTTGCTGATCACATTATTGGGAAATTTTGAATTTGTGGTCAGGGCGGCAACATTTACCATACTGCTGTATTATTCCATAACAAACCTGTCGGCTATCAAACAGCCCCGGGAACAACAACTTTACGGCAAGGTTATTCCTGTCCTGGGTTTGGCCGGATGTCTGGCAATGTCTGTATCACTTCCCCTGAATGTAATTGTTTCAGGAATTGTATTACTGGGAGTAGGTTTTGGTGTGAGATACCTGGTCAAAAAGCTATCGCCTACATCTTGAAATTGGTGAGTTCAGCCGTAACATCAAAATCATATTCGGGGTACTCATACATAGCAAAACGAGGTTCCGTCTTTCCTGTTGTATAGGACCATATGCTGGCATAATCATTGGGGTTCTCTCCAATATCCTTGAGCTGCTTCATATAAGCGGCAACGGATTTGTTTTCCACAATGTAAACATGCTTCATTTTTTCCATGACGGGACTGTGTTTGCGGTTCTTGTCATGTTCAAAACGCAGAACACGTTTTCCCTGAGGTGTAAGTCCGATCATCTCATAAGTCATGCTTTTCCCTATACCCGGCAGATTCAGTACATTTCTGTCAGTAGCCAGGAAAGGCAGATCGTGTTCTTTCATAAAGATCTTTACATCTTTGTAAATATTATTCCCTTTTTCAAAGAGTTCACAAAGAGCAATTTCCTGTTTTTTGGAAAGCAATCCGATTGCTTTTTCTTCTTCCTGTTCCTGTATGGAACGGCAATTGGGTGCAAAAACCGCATAGTTTTCATTGAACCCTTTCACGGTAAATGTATAATACGAAATCACACCCAGCTTATTGAGTTTTCTTCGCAACTGTGCCGTATGTCCCCTGCGGGAAGCCGCAACGGTAAAAACCAGCTGATTGGTGATAGACCAACCGGTAGAAAGGATTTTCTTTATGGCGCGTTTGGCTTCCAGGGTTATTTCCAGCGGACTTTCAAAATGTGTTTGAATGATGAATTGTTTAAATCCGATTTTGGAGGCTTTCTCTTTAAATTCTCTCAGGATATCCAGCAGTTCATCATCTATACGCATAGGCAGATAAACCGGGAGTCTTGATCCCAGTCGGATACGTTGCATTTCCGCATACTTTTCACCGTCAGGACGTTCTTTATTGGCTTTTATTTTTTTCAGAGCCATTCTGTACACAGCATCCAGGAGGTTGCGTAAGGTCTTGTTCTGGCTCATAAGTGCATCTCCGCCGGTGATCAAAATGTCCCGCAACTGGGTGTCATCTTCAAAATACTTCATAAGCGAACGAAGCTTTTTATCCCATGTTTCGTGCGGTTTCAAATCATCCAGGTCAAAATTTAAATGTTGGTTCTGGAAATCGTACATTCTCTGACAGGAAGCACAAAGGCCGCCACAGGCTCTTCCCACGGAATCGGGAATGAGAATGGCTACATCGGGGTATCTGCGGTGAATGTTGTGACTGTTGGGCAATAACCAGCCGGCGGCATTAGGTACGCCCGGTTCTACTTTATCTTCACGCTCCCATGCAACAATGTTGCCGAAAGTGTTTACCAGTTCCTTTGAGTACAATACATAACTGCGTATTGCAAGATCGTTGTACCCTTTATCGGACACATTAAGCAAAGACAGGTAATACGGTGTGGCAAAAGTGGGTATTCCTTTTTTCCGGGCTTCTTTTAAAAGAGACATGGTTTCCGGCGACAGGGAATTATTCAGCATCATGTTAACTTCTGCCGGTGTACGTGCAGCCATAGCCAGATGAAAACGATGGTCGTTCCACCATTTTTCCACCAGGTTGTATTTTGCCATGTACGTACTGTCAGGGGGAAAAACATATTTGCTGTTTTTGGTTTGGCGGTTTTCGATTTTTGCCATTAGCAACTTAATGATACGCTCTTTGTTTTCTTCCCTGGCATGTACAATTCCGGGGCTCAATCCCGATTTCCATTTTTTCATCCAGTTGATGGTCTTCTTTTCCGCAGGTTTCTGGATTTTCGGATTTTCGAGCAATTCAAACTGATTGTACAATTCAAGTACAAAATCAGTATTGATGGTATTGTTGACTTCATCCCGCAACCATTCTCTGAACAGCGTAATGGTCTTTATGTCAAAATTACGTTCGTTGGATAGTTCGTATACGGTTTTGCCGTCGTAAGAGATCAAAGCCTTGAGAGTATCAGCTGCTTTACTGTTTTGATTGGGGTGTTGTGCAATGTATTGTTTCAGGTCTGAACGAAAAGACTCAACGTTCGCACTATCCCGTGCCAAAGCTACAAGATGCGGAAAATGAGCCTGAAACAATCTTAAAAGTTGCTTTTTAGTTAAGACAAGAATATCGTTCTGTTTCTTCATGGTCAGAGTCATTTAATTCGTATTATGAATAACTGATGTGTGAGTATCTATCCGGAGTACGCATATGGAAAAACTCCGCTCACTTTGTACAGCGACCTACAAAGATAACAAAAATTAAAAAAACAGCTTTTTCAGCCATCTGATTTTTCCCGGAGTGTAGGGCCGGTACCTCAAAGACGGGTCCAGGTGTGCTCCCTTGTCTAAGATACTTTTGTAATGAGTAAACGTGTCAAAACTTGCTTTTCCGTGGTAGGATCCCATTCCACTGTATCCTACACCCCCGAATGGAAGGTATGAAGAAGCCACATGCACCAATGTGTCATTCACGCAACCTCCCCCGTAAGAAAGTTCCCGCAGGACTTTTTCGCGGGCCTTTTTATCTTTTGTAAATAAATATAAAGCCAAAGGCTTGGGCCTGCTGCGTACAAATTCTATGGCTTCGTTCAGGGTGATATATGTCAGAATGGGAAGTACCGGTCCAAAAATCTCTTCCTGCATCACCCCGCTGTCCGGGAATACATCAGTAAGAACGGTCGGATTGATGGTCAGCGTTTGCCTGATGCTCTCTCCTCCAAAAAGAATTTTCTCGTTATTAAGCAATCCCAGCACACGGTCAAAATGCTTTTCGTTGACCATACGCGGGTAATTTTTTATAACACCCTGTTCATCCGCCGGATAAAAGGTGTTGATCCAGTGGCACAGACGTTCCTGCAACCGATCCCGCAAACTTTCAGGCACCAGGATGTAATCGGGAGCCACGCACGTTTGCCCGGCATTGATGAATTTTCCGAAGACGATCCGTTTGGCGGCCAGATCCACATCGGCGCTCTTGTGGATGATCACCGGACTTTTTCCGCCCAATTCCAGGCTCACCGGGATTAAATTTGCCGAGGCGGCTTCCATCACTTTTTTACCCACGGTGGTACTTCCGGTAAAGAAAATGTAATCGAACGGAAGTGCCAGCAAACCCGAGTTTTCCTCTCGTCCTCCTTCCACGACCGTACAGTATTCCGGCGGAAAGCATTCTGCTATGATCCGGGCAATAATGGACGAGGTGGCGGGAGAATACGCCGAGGGCTTGATTACCGCACAGTTCCCTGCAGCAATTGCTCCCACCAGGGGTTCCAGTGACAGCAGAAGGGGATAGTTCCAGGGGGACATGATCAGGACCACCCCGTAAGGCTCGGCAATCCGGTAACTCCTTGCCGGAAAAAGGACCAAAGGAGTCTTAACGTTGAGGGGTTTGCTCCATTTGCGCATATGTTTAGATACGTAACGAATCTCTTCCTGAAGGACACTGATCTCGGTCATTTCCCCTTCTGTGGCAGATTTGTTCAGATCTGTATGCAATGCATCCAGAATCTCTGTCTTGCGACGGATGACGCATTCAGATAATTTTTTAAGGGCTTCTTGCCTGAAAGAAAGCTCGCGGGTTTTGCCGGATAGGAAAAATTCACGTTGTTGTTGCTGCAGGTAGGATAATTCTTTCATATGTGGAAAAATTTTCTAAGATCGGTTGCCTTTTTTAATCGAAAATGAATGAACAGGAGAATGGCAGATATGGCTCCCATGCACACCAACATGATCAGGCTCCAATGCAATGCGACCGTGTTATTGGTGTGCAGGGAAAGTATCCCCTCCGTGCATATTCCTGCCACTGATAAGCCCAGCAGGATATACGCTATGATATTCACGCCTTTTTGTTTTGATTTCTTGATGATAAGACTCAACAGCAGTGTGACCAGGTAAACGGTAAGGAGTAAAGGGATCCCTATGGTAAACGCCCAGTCTATGCTTTTATTCATCAGATCAAGCAGGATAATAAGGACGGAATTGGTTATGAATCCCAGGATCAACAGGGAAACAATCCGTGTATGGAGGAAGACTACCAGTGAAATATGTATTACCAGTGACAGTCCTACTGTTATGGTGTATTTGGACCAGGTAATGTTTTTGTTGATGATCAAATCAATGATTGTAGAAGTAAAAATACCAACCAGCAACACAATGAGTGAAAGATCCCAGAATACTTTCCTTTTCTGTACATTGGAAAGTTCTTGGAAATCATAGGTTTCATCTTTGTTGTTACCGGATTCTTCGCCTAAGATATTGGTTTTGTGTCCGCAAAGCGGACAATAATTCATGTTGACGTCCAGTTCTACGCCACATTTTTTACACACATTCATCATGGCAATTTCTGTTATACGTTATGGTTACGGGAATCTTTTCCCCTGTCAGGAAACGAAAGAAATTCTTCTCCAGTTCCCGGCTGCGCGTAATATTTCCAAAAGTAATGCTAATCTGCTCGTTAAAGCCTATCATTCCGCAGCTTACACGTATCATCTTGTTGGGAGGAGGGGAAATAACCATCAGGGAATCAATATGTTCAAGCATTTGTGAAGGAAAATGTATCCTGCCCAGATTGGACAAAACACCGCTGTACTGACTACTGCCCATGGTGCGGTGGTTGATTCTTAAAACCGGATCTTTTATAAACAACGGAATGGCACGTACTATGATTTTTCTTTCACTGCCTACGTTGCGTGAAATGATCTTATTGATCAGTCTTGTGTCTGTTTCCAGCTGCATCTGGTGAAAAACGGTTTTTACGATCTCATCGAACGTATAATGCCCCAGACCCGGGTCGATTTCCGGCATTACAAATAAGGAAAAATTACGCATGGTTATGCTGGGATAACTGTTTCGCAGATTTACCGGTATCTGGATGCTGAGTTTTCCTGTTTTTTTCTTTCTGCGGTTCAATTCCGGGTTTTCCCATATCTGTTGTATCGCATGCAGATATACAGCAGTCAGGTATACGGTAAGGTTAACTCCTTTTTCCCTGGCTTTGTCTTTCAATGCAGCTATCGGAATTTTTGCCGACAGAACCCCAAATCGGGGTTTCTGATTTGAAGGGAGCGGCAGGTGATAGGCTTTTGGCCTCCTGGCATTTACGGGAACATCTGCTTTGAAGAATCGGTTATAATCATCTTCAAATTCTGCCGGATCCGGTTTCCCCGAAGGATCCATGTATTTGAAATCAGAAGGGACTTCAATCCCCCGGTTTATAAAATATTGTGCCAGCAAAGTCTTGAAATATTCCATGGCCCCTCCTCCGTCTGTGAGCAAATGAGAAAACTCTACGCTTATACGATTATCGGCGGCTAAAACGCGCATTAAAAGACCGTCTTTTGTGAATTTTCTACACGGTACGTCATGATCAAATTCCACAGGAGTTGCTAACCGGCTTGATTCCAGATAATACCAAAAAAAACCTTTTTTCAGAATAACCCGATAATACGGAAATCGTTTTTCTATGGTCAGAACAGCGGAAAAGAGGCTTTTTATATGTATTTTATGCTTAAGGACAACGGAAATACGAAAAACATAGGTTACCTCCTTATTGCTAACAGCCGGGAAAATTTTTGCGGCATTGTCCAAAGGGTACCAGAAACCTTTTCCTTTCATCAGGATGCGTCCCGGTTAAGATCGGACATTTTTCCCGTAAACAGGATGATTCCGGTACTCTTTTCTTTGATTACATAAACGAAAGAACGATTCACGTAAAAAGGAAGGGGATCATCGGGTTCAACAGAGCTTTTTTCCACACCCACAACTGTTACTGCAGCCGCTTCCGTTCCTTCTTCGTTAACCTCTACGTATGTTTTTTGTTTTACAAGACCAATATAAAGACCTCCGGAGGAAGACATGTTGCTGAAATCGGCCATGCCTTCCATAAAGGGAATGGTCATGCCCATTGCCTGCAGGGTAGGGATCAGGTCTTTTTCGTATTCAAACCTGAACTTTGGCATGGATACGGTAAGTTTGCGTTCAAAATCTTCCAGACCGCTGACAATACCATTCCATTGTTGCGTATTCATAAGTTCTTTAATCACCCGATCAACATGAACACCCGGTTTGGGGAGCATCAATACCATTGAAAAAGCTTCATTTCCGTAAGGAAGTTCGGCTATTTGGCAAAGATCGTGTTCCAGATATGGAAAGGTCTCAGTCTGGAGCATATATTCGGTTAAGGGCGAAGACCCGTCATCTCCGTAAAAACGGTCGCTGTAAGTCGTCGATTTATCAAAAGAATATGTCCACGTCCCTTTAAAATACAGGGCATTGATCAGGTACATAACCATTGCAGGCGGGATCTCGTCAATGATCTCCTCAATTTTCCCGTTCGTTTGTGAAGCACACCAGTTATTGATGGTTTCAATAGCGGAAGGAGAAGAAAAGTCCAATTCTTCTATTTGTGCCCGGTACCATAACCGGACAATTTCTTTGAATTTTTCATAAACAGGAAAACCTTCCCGAATCCATACAGAGTTTGCGATTCCCAATTCAGTAAGCTGATCGGCTTCTGTCAATTCCCGGGAAATCTTTTTAAAGAACCCGTTCATTTGTTCGTAGGAAAATGCTTCGAATCCAAGAACGTCTTTCATTTGAGCAGCCGTTTCTCCTGCTGTGCCGTTGGCTGTCATGGATAAAGCCAGGGATGCGCTAAGCGGGGATATGAAATAATTCTTATCTTCTGAATTTACCTGTTGGAACAGATCAAAAGCAAACCGGTTGGCTTCTGCCGATAAAGCCTGTTCAGTCTTTGTCAGGATAATGTCACGGCGTTGATTGCTTTGCTCGGGCAATCTTTCACATCCGGTGAAGGATCCGGGCATGACAACAATAAATAACAGATATTTGTAAAACCCGTATTTCATCAATTTAAAGATACAATTCCTGCACAAAACGTTGCACGAATTACTTCTCTTCAGGCAGGTAGTACATGCCTTCACGCGAAAGCAGGTGATCCAGGTTGGCCAGGTTGTAAATGATCACTGCTTGTACAACAGAAGTATGTTCCTGGTATTCGTCTATGCTTTTTGTATAAAGATCTCTTTCGGTATGCCATATCTCCCTGTAATTGAAATTATATCCTTTCACATCCCTGTCCCTGAAAGATATTGTGGGTACTCCGTGTATGGCAAAGACAGAAGCATCGGTTCCTCCTGTTCGTGTGGGTTTCGGGCGACATGGTATGGTGTCTACTGTAAAAGGGAAATCGGGATTGATGGAAGACACATGCTTCGAAGCCTTCACAAAGTCATCGTACATGGCTTTGGGAACGGCTACACCGCTTGCTGCAAGAGGGGCTCCGTCCCTGTTGAACAGGTTGGAGATTTTATCCAGTTTGTCTTTATGTTGTTCTACCCATGCAGTAGCTCCCAACAGACCGAATTCTTCTCCGGCAAACAATACAAATAGTATGGAACGTTTGGGCTTTGCTCCTGCCACAGATAACAACCGGGCAGATTCCATGGCAGGTGTAACACCTACTCCGCAATCCACGCCTCCTGTAGCTACGTCGTAGGAATCCAGGTGACCGCTGACCATAATGTATTCATCGGGATAACGTGTTCCTGTCATTTTGGCTACTACGTTGTGGAATTTCACCGGGCCCGGGCGAAAATGGTTCCGGATATCAAATTCCAGTTCTATGGGACGTCTTTCTTTTACCAGTTGGTAAATGTATTGGTACTGGTGTTCATCAAGTTTAATATCGGGAACGGTAGGCAGGTTCTCAAAAGAAGAATTTTCTCCAAATACGGTTTCTTTGTCCCAAAGAGCTGTTATGGGAACCGGAGATGCCTGAATAAGACCCAGAATACCTGCATCTACCATTTGCCTGTAAAAAAGAGCAGGTTCGTCGGCCGTTTTTTTCAGGCTGTCTTTCAACGCTTCCTGCATTTCATCCACATTCATACGGCGGTCTCCCGTTTGCATACGGTATCGACGTATAACCTGGTTGTTATGACGGGCTATCTCTTCATTCAGACGGATCAGGGAATCCCTTCTGTGGTCAGCTTTTTCCGTGCGTTCCACCGGCCATCCCGTATTGCTTCCGGTGATCAGGACCCATGCGCCTTTCAGGGCTCCCTTCATGCTGTCAAACTCGGCCCGGGTTTTTGGCTCAATGAGTACATGTCCGCGTTGCAGTCCCTTGGTGCCCGCAGTGTAAGACGGTGTGGCAAAATGCAAATGAATGCCGTCCCCGCCGGGGAATACGTCCCCGTACAATGTTCCAAACCATGGGCCGCGGTTAAACCCTACGCGGGTTTCACCGGCTTCTTCAACGGAAACTTCCAGTCCCCAGGATTCAAATTGAGAGGCTGTCCAGCGTACTGCGGCATTGTAAGCGTCCGATCCTACCAGACGACCGCCAATGCGGTTTGACAAGACATCCAGGTGATCCTGCGTCTTGTTGTTTAGCGTACCCTCTTCAATGATTTTTTTAACAACGGCATCCTGAGCGTTTGCCTGAGGGCAAATAGAAAAAACACTTACTGCTATGAGTAAGGTTAATGATAAGGTTCTGTATTTCATTGTAAACTATTTTGGAAAAACAAGTGATACAAATGTAGTGTTTTATATCTTTGCACCATGATAAAATTCAGGGAAATTGTAAGTGCCTTCATGGTCTTGTTTGCCGTGATAGATATTACGGGATCCATTCCCATTATCCTGGACATGAAAGCCAAAGGCAGGAAATTCAAACCTTTTATGGCAGCAATCATTTCTACCGCACTGATTTTCTTGTTCTTATTTGTGGGGGAGGCAATTTTGGGCCTGTTCAGTGTGGATATTTCTTCGTTTGCAATTGCCGGTTCCCTTGTCATTTTTGTATTGGCTGTGGAAATGATCTTTGGTATTGAAATTTTCAAAAACGACGGACCTCCTGATGCAGCCACCATTGTCCCGCTTGTGTTTCCCCTGATAGCCGGAACGGGAACACTGACTACGGTGCTTTCTCTCAGGGCCGAATACAGCCTTATAAATGTTTCTATTGCCATCTTGCTCAACATGATCATAGTTTTTGTGGTATTGCGTCATGTTGATTGGGCCGAAAAACTCTTGGGCAAGGGAGGTATATATATATTGCGGAAATTTTTCGGAATCATATTGCTGGCGATTTCGGTAAAACTTTTTGTTTCCAATATATCCGTCTTATTTGGATAATCATGAAAAGAAAAACGATCATCTGTTTATTGGCAGGGATATTTTTGCTTTTTCCCGGATGTGAGAAGAAAGAACCCTCCGGTCCCGGAACAGATCCCGTGGACCAGCCGGATTGGATAATCGGAGCTGATCTTTCTCTTGTGACAAAATTGCAAAATGCCGGTGCCCTTTACCGGGATTTTCAGGGGAATAACGTGTATGTATTGCCCTTTTTCCGTGAAAAAGGATTCAATTATATCAGAATACGCCTGTTTGTGGATCCCGATCTTCAATCCACTGCCTGCCAGGATCTGGATTATGTAAAAAATCTGAGTCTGAAAGCCCGGAACGAAGGATTTAAAATATTGTTGGATTATCACTATTCGGATACATGGGCAGATCCGGGGAAGCAATATAAACCTGCAGCCTGGACAGATCTGAACGCGGATCAACTGGCACAAAAAGTTTATTCTTATACAAAAGAAACGTTGCTTGCCCTTGTGAAAGCGGAAGCTGCGCCGGATATGATCCAGATAGGCAATGAAATAACAAACGGTATGCTCTGGGACTCCGCACGGGCCGATGTGTGGTCCGGGCAATGGAATACGCCGGGAAGGTGGTCGTATTTTTGCCGTATACTTTCACAGGCATCCAGAGCTTGTCGTGAAACATGTCCGAATGCATGGGTGATGATCCATACAGATAGGGGAGGAGACAGGCAAACTGCTTTAAAATTTCACAACCAGCTGGATATCCATAACGTGGATTATGACATCATTGGATTGAGCTATTACCCGTTTTGGCACGGTCCTCTTTCAAACCTCCGTTCCTGTCTGGAGGGCCTGCAAATGAATTTCCCGGACAAAAAAGTAAACCTGGTTGAAGTGGCTTTTCCGAATAATCCGTGGGGCATTCCTGATAATGCGGGTTATACCCCTGAATATGCAGCATCGCCCCAGGGACAGAAGAAATTCATGGAAGATTTCATTGATACGCTCAAAGAGTTTCCCAATGTAAACGGTTTCATGTACTGGTACCCGGAAGAGACTTACATTCCGGCGGGCAACATTCTTACACTTCACAGAGGAGTATTCGACATCCAAACCGGCAATGCTTTACCGGTAATGGATGTCTTCAACCGTTAATATTCAAAAAAGTCTGTCAGGCTTTGTCGTCAGAGCCAAGTACGTTCACTACTTTGTGTTTGTACAACTCTTTGAGTTTGTCACGTGCCGGTCCCAGATACTTGCGAGGATCAAATTCTTCCGGTTTTTCAGCCAGTACTTTGCGAATTGCTGCTGTCATGGCCAGTCGGCCGTCGGAATCAATGTTGATTTTGCAGACGGCTGAACGGGCCGCCATCCGGAGCTGGTCTTCCGGAATTCCTATGGAATCTTTCAGTTTGCCTCCGTAATGGTTAATCTCGGCAACAATATCCTGCGGAACGCTGGATGATCCGTGCAGCACGATGGGGAATCCGGGGATGCGTTTTTCAATCTCGGCCAGGATGTCCAGACGAATCTCGGGTTTCTGTCCGGGTTTGAATTTGTATGCACCGTGCGAGGTCCCGATAGAAATAGCCAGGGAATCAACCCCGGTGCGTTTCACAAAGTCTTCCACTTCTTCAGGTTGTGTATAAGTGTGGTGTTCGGCTTTTACGTCGTCTTCAACGCCGGCCAGTACACCCAATTCTCCTTCCACGGTAACATCGTGTTGGTGTGCATATTCTACTACCTTGCGGGTCAGTTCCACATTTTCTTCGTAAGAAAGGTGAGAACCGTCTATCATAACGGACGAAAAGCCGTATTCAATACAGTTTTTGCACAATTCAAAGGAATCTCCGTGGTCAAGGTGCAAAACTATGGGAATGGCATGACCCAGTTCTTTTGCGTATTCTACGGCTCCCTGGGCCATATAACGCAGAAGTGTCTGATTGGCATATTTGCGGGCACCGCTTGATACCTGTAAAATAACCGGTGATTTTGTTTCCACGCAGGCACTGATAATGGCCTGCATCTGTTCCATGTTGTTAAAATTGAAAGCGGGGATTGCATAGCCGCCTTTGACGGCCTTGGCAAACATTTCACGTGAGTTTACCAGGCCCAGATCTTTGTATGATACCATATTTTAAAATTTAATATTTGATGTTTTCCTTTATTCAATTTACAAAGATAAGACTTTTGCCGTATATTTGGGAGTGATAAAGTCATAATTGTAATGAAACCTTTTATACTTCAGGAAACCAACTGGCATACGGTAAAAGAAACAAAATACAAAGTGGCCGTGCTTCCCTGGGGAGCTACGGAAGCTCACAATTTCCACCTGCCTTACGGGACCGATACATACCTGGCCACAGAGGTGGCGCAACGCAGTGCCGCCCTGGCCTGGGAACAACATGTAAAAACACTGGTGTTACCCGCAATGGCCTATGGTGTCAATTCCGGGCAAATGGATATTCCATTCTGCATGCACATGAATCCTTCCACACAACAGCGCATTCTGGAAGACATTGTCACGGTGCTTTTACATCATAATGTCAAAAAACTGGTCATATTGAACGGTCACGGGGGCAACGCTTTTCAGAATGCCATCCGGGAAATGGAACTTCTTTTTCCGGAAATGCTCATAGCTATGGTGAATTGGTGGCGGGTAAGGCCGGTTGCCCAATATTTTGACAATCCCGGAGATCACGCCGATGAAATGGAAACGTCTTCGCTTATGGCCTTGTATCCCCATCTGGTGTTGCCACTGGATAAAGCAGGACCGGGAAAAGAGCACCGTTTCAAAATTAAAGGGTTGCGCGAAAAATGGGCATGGATACCCAGGCGATGGATTTACGCAACGGATGATACCGGGGTGGGGGACCCGTCGGCTTCCACTCCTGAAAAAGGACAAAGATTTGTAAACGACTGTATAAGAGAAGTGGCCGGATTCCTGGTGGATTTTGCCCGCATAGAAAAGATGGAGGACCTTTATGAGCAATAAGAAAGCCTTGATTTTTTCAGCTCCTTCGGGTGCCGGAAAAACAACCGTAGTGAATCATTTGATGGAAACGTTTCCCAAACTTGATTTTTCCATTACCGCCACTACACGGCCCAAAAGGGGAAATGAAGAAAACGGGAAAGAATACTACTTTATTTCTAAAGAAGAATTCCGCAAACTTATTGACCAGGATGCCTTTGTGGAATGGGAAGAAGTATACAAAGACAGGTACTACGGAACGTTGAAACTGGAACTGGAACGCATCTGGAACGGAAACAAAGTAGCGGTTTTTGACGTAGATGTAAAAGGGGGTATAAATCTGAAGAAAAAATTCGGGAAAGAGGCGCTATCCGTTTTCGTTGCGCCTCCGTCCCTGGAAGTCCTGAGAGAAAGACTTACAAAAAGGGGAACCGATTCCGCCCGTGCCATAGAGGAACGGCTGGCAAAAGCCTCTGTGGAAATGGAGGATGCCAGGTATTTTGATGTGGTTTTAGTAAATGATCATCTGGAAGACACACTGGACAAGGCTACGGAGATAGTAGCCGCATTTTTAAACTGACATGAATTCGTGCGGCTTGTATTTTGGTTCATTCAATCCTTTTCATATAGGACATCTGGCTATTGTCAATTACCTGGTGTCTTTTACCGATCTGGACTGCTTACGCCTGGTGGTTTCTCCGCACAATCCCCTGAAGGATATTGAACTGTATTCGGTAGAAACTCCGAAAGAACGTTTATTGCATATCCGGCAAGTAATGTCAGAAAAGCATCTGCCGGCAGATGTATCCGATGTGGAATTTTATTTGCCTGAGCCGCTATACACTATCAATACATTGCGTTACCTGCAAAGAACTGAACCCGGCCGGAATTTTGTCCTTGTAATAGGCGGCGATAACCTGGCCGTTATTGAACAATGGCACGAGTGGAAAACCATCCTGAAGGAGTTTGTTATTTACGTATATCCCCGTCAGGGAGTGGATCACCGGGCTTTGTGTGACAAATACATGCGTTTTGCCAAAAAGCTTGTTTTACTGCCTGCTCCGGAGATAACCATATCGTCCACATTTATAAGGGAAGGGCTTCGGGCAGGCAAGAATATGAACGGTTACCTTGTATAAAACAATCAGATCATGAATGTTTATAAAACACAAGAAATCAAGACTATAGACCGCCTTTTTATGGAGAGCACCGGAGAGACGGAACAACAACTCATCGAGCGTGCCGCAAATGCTTTTGTGCAGGCATTTCTTCAACAAGAGAAAGTGGCCGGTAATGTATTTGTTATGGCAGGCCCCGGGAACAACGGGGCCGATGCGCGTACCATAGCCCAACTGCTCAAAAAATACGGATGGCAGGTCCGGCTAATGGATTTTGCCGCCGAAATGCCTGAGGAAGAACAGGACAACTTGTGGTATGGCTTTTTATCCGAGATTCACGGGGACACCATCGTTATTGACGGATTGTTCGGCTCCGGTTTGTCCCGTCCGGTTACCGGACGTTACGGCAGAATTATTGACGAGATCAATGCCCTTAATGTAAAAGTTTATGCCGTAGACATTCCGTCCGGACTGTCCGGGGAAGACCTGCCGGATCCCTCCGGATCTGTTGTTCGGGCAAACGTAACTTATGCATTCCAGTTCCCGAAATTCTCCTTCTTTTTTGCCGAGGCTTATCCTTATACAGGGGAGTGGAAAGTGCTGGATATTGGCATGGGAAGCACGGATTACCCCGGGGTGGAATGTCCTTTCATGATGACTTTCCCGGAGTATGTCCGGAAGCATTTTCCCCGCAAAAGACCTCCTTTTTCATATAAAAACAATTTCGGGCATGCTTTGCTTATTGCCGGTAGCCGGGGAAAGATCGGTGCAGCCCTGTTGGCTGCAAGATCGTGCCTGCGCACGGGAGCGGGATTGCTTACGGTTCATGTTCCTTCTGCCGGTGAAACGGCCTTTTACACTTCCTTGCCGGAAGCTATGCTATCGGTGGACAGACGGACAGAGGTATCGGGCGATCTGCCCGGGGGGTTCGTTCACGGAAAGACTGAATTTTCGGTCATCGGAGCCGGTCCCGGTCTGGGAACCGCCTCGGAAACCTCGGGACTCCTGGGACAATTGCTGGGGCTGCTCAATGAAATGAAACCGGCTCCTTCCCTGGTGCTGGACGCCGATGCACTGAATATCATCTCGGCAAATCCGGTGATGCTGTCCATGATGCCCGCAGGAACCGTGATCACACCGCATCCGGGTGAATTTGACAGGCTTTTTGCTGCATGCGGAGGAACAAAGGCAAAAGACAGTCAGGAAAGGGCTATGCAGGCTGTTAGAATGGCGCGGGAGCGAAATATTGTGATTGTATTGAAAGGGCGTTATACGCTGACGGCCACACCTGAAGAACCTCACTGGTTCAATCCAACCGGCAACCCCGGTATGGCTACGGCCGGTAGCGGGGACGTGCTTACAGGTATCATTTTGGGGCTGCTTTCACAAGGATACGATTCGCAAACGGCGGCTGTATTGGGCGTATACCTGCACGGAATGGCCGGAGATAATGCCGTATCTTCCCGACAACATACTCATTTGCTGGCCGGAGATATTATTGATTTTCTTTAGGTTCTGAACCAAAGGGGTTCCAGGGAGCCGTGATCACAAGGGCCTCTTTTTTAACAGGATGTTCAAAGGTTACACTATAAGCGTGAAGGGAGATGCTGCCGTCCGGATTGGAACGGCGGGCTCCGTATTTAAGATCTCCTTTGATGGGAGATCCTATGGCAGCCAGCTGGCAGCGGATCTGGTGGTGTCTGCCCGTTAAAAGATCAATTTCCAGCAAGTGGTATTTGTGGGTGCTTTCCAGGTATCGGTAACGTAATCTGGCTTCGCGGGCGCCTTCTGCAGGCGTTTCCCGGGCGTAAGACTTGTTTTGTTTTTCGTTTCGCAGAATGTAGTGTGTAAGCAGGGCACTGTCTGCCGGCGGTTTTTTTGATACCAGTGCCAGGTACGTTTTATGTACTTCTCCTTCACGGAACATCCGGTTGAGGCGCTCCAGGGCTTTGGATGTTTTTGCAAACAGGCAGATGCCGCTTACCGGACGATCCAGACGGTGGGGAACACCCATGAACACGTTGCCCGGTTTTTGATCTCTTTCCTTAATAAAAGCTTTCAAAATTTCACTCAGGGGCGTGTCTCCGGTTTTGTCACCCTGTACGATTTCTCCGGGTAGTTTGTTGACTGCCAACAGGTGGTTGTCTTCGTACAGGATGCGTTGTGATATCGGGTTGTCTGCAAGATATGACATAGTGACAAAGATAATCATTCCTTCAAACTGCCAACCTGTCAGTAAATCTCTTTTGGCATAACTATTGAGCAAGTCAAGACAGAATTTAGAAATTATTAAAATTTAAAAATATTACTATGGGAAAAATTATTGGTATAGACTTGGGAACCACCAACTCGTGCGTTGCCGTAATGGAAGGTAACGAACCGGTTGTTATCATTAATTCGGAAGGCAAACGGACAACTCCTTCTGTTGTCGCATTTGCGGAAAACGGTGAACGTAAAATTGGTGATCCTGCCAAGCGACAGGCTATTACAAATCCCCACAAAACCATATATTCCATAAAGCGTTTTATGGGGGAGACATTTGATAAAGTAGCGTTGGAACGAAACAGGGTATCTTATGTTGTTGAAAAGGGTGACAACAACACACCACGGGTAAAAATTGATGAACGTTTATATACACCTCAGGAAATTTCCGCCATGGTCTTGCAGAAAATGAAAAAGACGGCAGAAGATTTCCTGGGACAGGAAGTGACCGAAGCCGTTATTACCGTTCCTGCCTATTTTAGTGATTCTCAGCGTCAGGCTACAAAAGAAGCAGGGGAGATTGCAGGTCTGAAGGTACGTCGTATCATCAATGAACCTACTGCCGCTGCTTTGGCGTACGGACTGGACAAGATGAACAAAGACATGAAAGTGGCCGTATACGACCTGGGCGGAGGAACATTTGATATTTCCATCCTGGAATTGGGAGACGGTGTGTTTGAAGTGAAATCCACAAACGGGGATACGCACCTTGGCGGAGATGATTTTGACCAGGCTGTGATTGACTGGTTGGCAGAAGAATTTGCTTCTGACAACAGCGGATTGGACCTTCGTAAAGACCCTATGGCCTTGCAACGTCTGAAAGAAGCCGCCGAAAAAGCCAAGATAGAGCTTTCCAGCCAGAATTCCACAGAGATCAACCTGCCTTACATCATGCCGGTTGACGGCGTTCCCAAACACCTTGTCAAAACATTGTCCAGGGCTAAATTCGAACAATTGATAGACAACCTGGTACAACGCACCATGGAGCCTTGTAAAAAAGCCCTTTCGGACGCCGGTATGAAGCCTTCCGATATTGATGACGTAATCCTGGTGGGAGGTTCCACACGTATTCCCGTAATCCAGCAACTGGTACAGAAATTTTTTGGAAAAACCCCTAACAAGAGCGTCAATCCTGACGAAGTGGTTGCAGTGGGTGCTGCCATACAGGGCGGTGTGCTTTCCGGTGATGTGAAAGACGTTTTGTTGCTTGACGTTACCCCGTTGAGCCTGGGCATTGAAACCCTGGGCGGTGTGATGACAAAATTGATAGAAGCCAACACAACCATACCTACCAAAAAATCACAGGTATTTTCCACGGCCAGCGATAACCAGCCTTCGGTTGAGATCCATGTATTGCAGGGAGAACGGCCCATGGCACGCGACAACAAGACCATCGGTCGGTTCCATCTGGACGGAATAGCTCCCGCACCCCGCGGAGTACCACAGATTGAAGTATCGTTTGATATAGATGCCAACGGAATTTTGAACGTCTCGGCAAAAGATAAGGGAACCGGGAAAGAGCAGAAAATCCGTATTGAAGCTTCCTCGGGCCTTACAGAAGATGAGATCAAAAAGATGAGGGACGAGGCAAAAGCCAATGAAGATGCAGATAAGAAAGAAAAAGAGCGCATAGATAAGATCAACGAGGCCGACAGCATGATTTTCCAGACAGAGAAACAGTTTAAGGAATACGGAGATAAACTGCCGGCAGATAAAAAAGCGCCTATTGAAGAAGCTTTGGAAAATCTGAAGAAAGCGCATAAATCCCAGGATCTTGCTGCCATTGACAGCGCCCTGGAAGCCATGAACAAAGCCTGGCATGCCGCATCCGAGGAAATGTACAAAGCGTCCCAGGCATCGGGACAGGGTCCGCAACAGCAACCTCCTTTTGAAGGAGGACAGCCGGGAAACGGAGGCAGTGATTCAGGCACTGATGAAGGAGAAGTTAAGGATGTAGATTTTGAGGAGGTCAAGTAATATGGCTGAAGCAAAGACAAAGAAACATCAGGCCCATTCCGGGCCTGATGTTGATCATTTGGAAGAGAACCGTGCAAAGGAACAGGAAGTAGCAGCAGAAAAGCAGCAGGAACCACAAACAAAGCAAGCGGAAGAGGCTCCTCAGGATACGGAAAATGCTCCTCAGGATGCCGGTCTGCAAAAAAAACTGGATGAGACCAACGACAGGCTGCTGCGCCTGCAGGCGGAATTTGACAACTACCGTAAGCGCACTGCCCGGGAAAGGCTGGATCTCGTTCTGACTGCTTCCGAAGACGTGATAAAAGGGATACTTCCCGTGCTGGACGATTGTCAGCGAGCGCTGCTAATTTTGGAACAGCTGGAAAATGCCGACCCGCATTCCGTGGAAGGTGTAAGGCTGATCTATAACAAGCTCCTGACCTTTTTACAAGGGAAAGGGCTTCAGGTAATTGAATCAAAAGGGAAATCCCTGGATACCGATTTTCATTGTGCGATAGCTAAAGTGCCTGTCAAGGAAAAAAAGATGAAAGGAAAAATCATAGATGTGGCATTGGAAGGATATACACTTAACGGAAAAGTAATCAGGTTCGCTAACGTAGTAGTGGGCGAATAGACAATAATATGGCCAAAAGAGATTATTATGAGGTTCTGGGAGTAGATAAAAACGCATCTGCCGAGGAAATAAAAAAAGCATACCGGAAAAAAGCCATTCAATTCCACCCCGATAAGAATCCGGGAGATAAAACCACTGAGGATAAGTTCAAGGAGGCTGCCGAGGCTTACGATGTGCTGAGCGATCCCAACAAAAAGTCCAGGTATGACCAGTTTGGACATGCGGGTGTAGACGGCATGGGTGCCGGAGGCCCCGGGGGATTTGCAGGAGGGTTCACCATGGATGATATTTTTTCCCGTTTTGGGGATATCTTCGGTGAAGCATTCGGGGGCAGTCCGTTTGGCAGTGCCTTTGGAGGGCGCACCAATCCCAGAAGGGGGGTGCGTCGCGGTTCGGACATACGAATTCGCGTAAAACTGACCTTGAAAGAGATCGCTTACGGAGCCAATAAAGTAGTAAAGATCAATAAGCTCAAAACCTGCAGCCATTGTAACGGTAAAGGCGCGGTTTCTGAATCCGACATGAAGACTTGTCCCACTTGTAACGGGACAGGGGTATTTACACGCATCACGCATACATTCCTGGGCCAAATGCAGAGTTCAAGTCCTTGTCCGGCCTGTCACGGTGAAGGAAAGATCATTGTCAATCCTTGTCCTGTTTGCAAAGGAGAAGGAGTCGTAAAGGAAGCCGAGGAAATTTCTTTCTCTATTCCAAAAGGGGTGGAAGAAGGAATGCAGTTGACCATCAGCGGGAAAGGGAATGCTCCCAAGCGTGGCGGGGTAAACGGCAATCTGTTGGTAGTTATTGAAGAGGAGCCTCATCCCGAATTGCAGCGGGACGGTCACGATTTGATCTACACCTTGTTTGTTTCCTATGCACAGGCAGCGTTGGGAGACGATGTAGAGATACCTACCATTGACGGAAAAGTCAAAATAAAAGTGGACCCGGGTACACAAAGCGGCCGCATTTTGCGTCTCAGGGGCAAAGGACTTCCCGATGTAAACGGTTATGGGACAGGGGATTTGCTGGTATTTGTGCAGTTGTGGACTCCCAGAAAATTGAGCAGGGAAGAAAAAGAATTGTTGTCCAAACTGAAGGATTCTCCTAACTTTGCTCCGAATCCGGACAAAGAAGAAAGAAATTTCTTTGACCGGATGAAAAAAATGTTTTCGTAATGGGTTCTTTTTTGAAACGTATACAGGCGCTGGTAACAGCGCTTGGCATTGTTTTTATATCACTTTGGGCACAGGACAAAGATCTGGCGGGTTATTACGTTCCTCCCGTTGCTGTCAGACCGCTCACTTTGAGCGGAAGCATGGGGGAATTTCGTGCTACGCATTTTCACACGGGTTATGATTTTCGTGTAGGAGGGATATCCGGAGCCCCCGTATATGCGGTGGCAGACGGTTATGTTTCACGGATCACGGTATCTGCGGGTGGATACGGAAATGCTTTACAGGTAACTCATCCCAATGGAACTGTTTCTTTATACGGACACCTGGAATCATTTGCCCCGTATATAGCTGCATACGTGGAAGAAGAGCAATACGCCGGACAACAATTCAGTATAGCGATGGATTGTCCTCCGGATATGTTTCCTGTAAAAAAGGGAGAGCAAATAGGGAAAGCAGGAAATACCGGAGATTCGGCAGGTCCGCATTTGCATTTTGAGATCCGTTACAAAGATTCCCTCTTATCGTATTCTTATATAACTGCCAACCTGATCCGTAAAGGTTTGTACGAGTTTGAGGATACGTTGCCTCCGGAATTCAGGGCCGTACAGTTTTACGGGTACAGTACAGATCCGCACGGAATTGCCCAAACGCCCCTGATCGCCGGTTTTACCGGGAATAGCAATCACATAGCCGTTAATGTGGCAGACACTTTCTTTGTAGCCGTAGATGCCATTGACCGGATGAACAATACGTGGTCGCGTATGGGTATAGAAAAATGGGAAGTGTTCCTGGATACAACCCTTGTTTACCGGTATTCTAACCGGGACCTTCCCCTGGATCATACACGGTATATATTGTCACTGGTTTATTATCCTGAAAGGGCCATTAACGGAAAAAGTTTGCTTAAAACATGGGTGGAGCCGGGCAATATATTGACAGAAAACCGTATTGAAGCATCTGGTAACGGCTTGTTTTTTTTGAAAGACTCCCTGGACCACATACTGACTATTGTGGTACATGACGGATCGGGAAATCGGGCCAAACGCAGTTTTACTGTCAGGAAAAGAAGCGGAATGGATATTCTGGTGGCAGACAGGCCTCAAACACATGATTATTCCCAAACAACTGGATTTCAGGAAGAATACGAACACCCTTTTAGATGGGACTCTTCCAATATCTTTTCAACACGGGAAATTATTGTGGAAATTCCCCAAAAAGCTTTGTACAAAGACATCATGTTCCAGGCCGTTCGTATAGATCCCATGGAGTGGTGCATCCATACGGCGGAAGAACCGCTGCATTTGCCCATGCAGGTTCAATGGCATGTTCCTCCTTCTGTTCCGGATACCCTTTACGATAAAATTGTGGTTTTGCGTCAGTCGGACAAGGGACGTGATCCCCATATGGTGAAAGCCGATCCACGGCTCTGGAGATCCGTTGGCGGGGTTTGCAGGGACAGTGTGGTGTCGTTTCGTACCCATTCATTTGGCCGGTTTAAGATTGGTGTGGACACCTTACCGCCCACAGTGGAAGCTTCTTTTGGCAGGGGAGCAGATCTTCGGGGACGCAGAAGCGTTTATTTTACAATTGAAGATGACTGTTCGGGGATTGAGTCCTACACACTTACCATAGATGGAGATTGGATGCTGGGCATACATGACGGCAAACGTTCACGGGTTACCTGTATGCTGGATCCCAAGAGGATCACAAAGAGCATGATGCATAAAGTCACTTTGGTGGTAGTGGATCAGAAAAACAATATTACAGAATATAAAACAGAATTCTTATGGTAAACTATAATCCTGAAGAGGGCATAACGGCTCTGGGGCTGATGTCCGGGACTTCATTGGACGGTCTGGATCTTTGCCTGGCTACTTTTACGCTTAAAAACGGGAAATGGTCATACAATGTTGCATGTGCAGATGCTGTTACGTACCCGGAAGAACTTAAAAAAGCCCTGGCAACGGCTCAATCCATGACAGCATTGGAATATGCCCGTTTGCATTCGGATTACGGTATCTATCTTGGCCAACAGGTAAAAGCGTTTATGGAGAAATACGGGGTACAACCTCAATTGGTAGCTTCCCACGGGCATACGATCTTTCACCAGCCTGCCATCCGGCTCACCAGCCAGATAGGCAGCGGGGCAGGTATAGCTGCTGAAAGCGGCGTTCCTGCTGTCTGTGATTTTCGCACTACAGATGTGGCATTGCACGGACAAGGAGCCCCTTTGGTTCCCGTAGGAGACAGGTACTTGTTCGGAGATTTTGATTATTGCCTGAACCTGGGCGGTTTTTCCAACATATCTTCCGAAGGTCCTGACAGAACAAGACAGGCATATGATATCACTGCCGTAAATTATGTATTGAACCATTATACACGGCAGACAGGTGAGGATTATGACAAAGACGGGAATCATGCCCGGCGCGGAAAAGTAAACCGTACGCTGCTGGATGCACTGAACAACCTTCCTTTTTACAAGCAGACCGGGCCCAAATCCCTGGGCAGGGAATGGGTGGAAGGGCAGGTACTTCCGTTGATCGATTCATTCGGAATGACAACGGATGACATTTTAGCAACTTATTGTGAACATATTGCCGTACAGACCTCTTACCACGTACGTCTGGGATCAAAGGTCCTCGTTACGGGCGGGGGAGCCTTCAACAAGTATTTAATGGAACGCATGACGGCGGTAGCTAAGACGGTAATTTTCCATATTCCCGACGATCTTACTGTTAATTTCAAGGAAGCGCTTATATTTGCATTTCTGGGCGTTTTGTATGTAAGTGACATTCCGTCCTGTTTGTCATCGGTGACCGGCAGTGTGCACGACAATATTGGCGGAGCGATGTATAAATAAATGTTGATAAAAAGTTTGGGTAAAAAGAAAAAAGCACTACCTTTGCAAGCCCAAAATTAATACGATACGTACGAAGATGGACTTAATAAAAGCAGCAGAGCAAGCATTTGCAGGAGAAAGTAAAAACTTTCCGGATTTTAAATCAGGTGACACCATTACGGTGACTTACAAGATAAAGGATGAAAACAAGGAACGTCTGCAAAAATTCCGCGGAGTGTGCATCCAACGTAAAGGTTCCGGAGTATCTGAAACATTTACCGTTCGCAAGATGTCAAACGGAGTTGGAGTAGAGCGTATATTCCCGTATACATCTCCTTTTATTGATTCCATAGAAGTAAACAAATACGGCAAGGTACGCCGTGCCCGTATTTATTACCTCCGCAATCTGACAGGTAAGAAAGCCCGTATTAAAGAAAGAAGGGTCAACCTGGATAAAACAGCTAAAGCTGAAGCATAGCAATCCGGCCCCGTAGCTCAACTGAATAGAGCATTTGACTACGGATCAAAAGGTTACAGGTTTGAATCCTGTCGGGGTCACTTGACATTGCAGCCGACTAAAAAGTTATTTTTAGCTGGCCCCTCCCACAATCTCCTTCGTCCTTGCTTCGCAAGAACTCGTATCTTGCGGGCCCCTCCTCCTGCCCGTGTCCGGGGGTGGACACGTCCTCCGGTGGCTGGCTGCTTCTCCGCTCGTAGCTGTATTTAATCCCGGAGATTATGTAACTTTGCTCTAATGAAAAAAACGGTAAAAATTTACCAGCCTTCTGAAGAAGAAAATCCACTGCCGGTAGTGGAGGGTGTGAAGTGCGGGTTTCCTTCTCCCGCGGAGGATTTTTCCGATATGCGGCTCAATATCACACAGGAGATCGTGAAAAATCCCGCCTCGACTTTTTATGCAAGGGTCAGCGGGAACAGTATGATCAATGACGGAATTGGAGACGGAGACATTTTGGTGGTTGACAAATCGGTGGACCCTTACGACGGCTGCATAGCCATTTGTTATGTAGACGGGGAATTTACCTTAAAACGCGTGGAACGGCACAACGATCATTTAATGCTGGTTCCCGGGAATAAAGCTTACAAACCCATCCAGATAACCGCTGATAATCATTTTACCGTTTGGGGTGTGGTCCGTTACGTGATCAAAAAACTTTGATTATGTATGCACTGGCCGATTGCAACAATTTTTTCGTGAGTTGCGAAAGGGTGTTCAATCCGGGATTGAACGGGAGGCCCGTAATCGTTCTTTCCAACAACGACGGATGTGCGGTTTCGCGCAGCAATGAAGCCAAGGCCCTGGGTATTTCTATGGGAGTTCCACTTTTCAAGATCAGGGATATCGTTGAGAAACACCATGTGGCTGTCTTTTCTTCCAATTTTGCACTTTACGGGGACATGTCCCGAAGGATACACCAGACATTACGTCAATTGGCTCCGGCCATAGAAATCTACTCCATTGACGAAGCGTTCCTGGACCTCAGGGGACTCGAACGTACAGATCTGGATGCCTTTGCCAGAAAAGCCTCGGCAATGTGTTTCAAAAATACGGGAATACCGGTATCGGTGGGGGTGGCTCCCACCAAAACACTGGCCAAGATCGCTTCCAAACACTGCAAAAAACGACCGGAGTTACAAGGCGGTTATTTTTTGCACCAAAAAGAGGATATACGGGAAATGCTCAAGACTGTTCCCGTGGAAGACATATGGGGTATAGGAAGGAGGTATTCTCAAAAATTGAATTCCTACGGAGTATATACGGCGGCGGATTTTGTGACTCTGCCTCCGGAATGGGTAAAAAAGGAAATGAGTATTAACGGACTGCGTACGCAAAATGAATTGAAGGGAGAATCATGTATAGATTTTCTGGATTTTGTTCCTCCTAAAAAGCAGATTTGCGTATCACGCAGTTTTGCCCGGGAAATGGTTGATTTTGGAAATTTATCGGAACAGGTCTCGCTCTTTACGGCCATGGTATGCGAAAAGCTCCGACGGCAAAAAAGTGCCTGTCACCAGGTCATTGTATTTCTGTTGACAAACCGTTTCAAGGAGGATGCACCCCAACAATACGAAAGCCGCATGTTTACTTTTCCGGTGGCCGCTTCCAGTACATTAGAGATTAACCGTGTTGTTCTTAAAGAATTGTCTTTCCTGTACAGAAAAGGGTACGGATACAAAAAAGCCGGAGTCATTTTAACCGGGATCATACCCGATGACGCTGTTCAATTGAATTTATACGACAATACGGACAGGATGAAACACTCCCGCCTGATGAAAGTGATGGACCAGGTAAACGAACGGATCGGTCACGGGACGTTGGCTGTGGCCACAGAATCCCGCGAAGGGATAAAAATGAACCGGCAAAGGCTATCGCCGCAGTATACTACCAAGTGGACCGATATCCCGGTTGTAAAATCATCCCGGTAATTGCATAATCCGGTGTTTTTTTTAACTTACAAGGTAATATTTAAAATATTCGCTATGAGGTGGTTACTAGCTGGTCTGCTGCTCCTCTCTCTTTCAGGCTGTTCAAACGAAATAAACGAAGAAATGCTTTACGGGACCTGGGTCATGGAAAGTATTGACGGACAAAATATCCATACAAATGATTTTTTTGTCATCAGGTTCAATCCGGACGGAACGGAAATGCATGCATCTCCTTTATACGAGGATTCGGTGAATGTACGTTGGTTTCACAGTGAAGATTATACGTACAGATTTCTTTCGGAAACAAAAAGATCCATCAGGATTTCCGGGACGTCCCCGTTAGGCATTCCGGTAGATTTGAACCTGAATATTTTGAAGCTTACCCGGGATAAACTGGTGTATTTTTATGCCGAGCCGTATTTTGCCGGAGTTTATATCTCTGATCACAGGCCAATCACTTTGCGTAAGCCCAAAGAAGATTATTCACAAGCAATTCTTGGAACCTGGGAATATGAAATGGAAGGGAAGAAGTTTCGCATGGAGTTCCCGGATGGGAAACAGTACAATTTTCATGTTTTTGATGGTCAGTCATGGAACATCACTCCCGATTCCCCGCACCGTTATTATTTGTATAAAGACTTCCTGGTTGGTCATGCCGTTAAAGAATGGAACGGGATAAAGAGAAATCATAATCACCATCATGATAACTGGCATATTAAGATCAAAGGGGAAAAAATGTACATGACAGCATTCCGGGGTCTGGACAATGTTCAACTCAAGATCATTGCCCAAAGAATCAAGTAAATTTTTTATTAAACTATGTAAAATAGTTGCGTAACTAAAAAATATAGTTATATTTGTGGTGAGAAGCATTTTTAATTATGAAACTCACTGCAAAAGAAGAAGAGGTAATGACCTTTTACTGGGAGAGGGGTCCCTTGTTTGTAAGGGAACTTTTGGAATTCTACCCGGAACCCAGACCACATTTCAATACACTCTCTACAATCGTCAGGGGATTGGAGGAAAAAGGCTTTCTGGATCACAATGCTTTTGGCAATACCCACCAGTACTATCCCGTTGTAAGCCGTGAAGACTTCCGCAAATCCACCCTTAAGGGTGTTATTCGTAAATATTACAGCAGTTCTGCCTTCAGTGCCGTTTCTTCACTCATTGAAGAAGAGGCCATATCACTGGATGAATTGAAGAAACTCATCACAGAAGTGGAACAAAAAAACAGCTGATCATGGGTGCTTTTGTAACATATCTGTTGAAAGCCGGCATTTTCCTGCTGTTTTTTTACCTGTTCAACCGGCTGTTGTTGGCCAAAGAAACATTTCACAGGTTCAACAGGATCGTTTGGCTGCTGATCATACCGCTTTCCCTGTTACTTCCCTTCTGCGTTCCGGGCTCCTTTGATCCCCTTGCCTGGTTTGGAACAAAGGGACAGTCGGGGCAGATGATCATCGTTCCCGAAGGCATGACCGCCCGGGTGATTGATGCCGAAAAGGACACCCACGTTGCAGCCCGTATGGTTCAGTGGATCCTCCTGGTTTACTTTATCGGTATGCTGGTCTGTTTTGTTTTTTATGCTGTTTCTTACATTAAACTGGCTACCATATTATGGAAAAACAAACACAACAGGAAGGCAGATGCTTTTGAAAACCTGCTGACTGAATGCCGCAAATTAGCCGGTGTTCGCCGGAAGGTTTTACTTCTGATTCATACACAGGAAATGGCCCCGTTCAGCTGGATGCGCTACATAGTGGTTTCTGAAAAGGATATGAGAGAGGACGGAAAGGATATCCTGATCCACGAATTGTCCCACGTACGTAAAGGACATTCACTGGACCTTGTACTTACAGATTTGCTCATTCTGTTCCAATGGTTCAATCCCGCCGCGTGGCTTTTGAAACAATCCATCCAGCAGGTCCATGAATTCCAGGCCGACGATGCGGTCCTCAAAGCAGGCATTAATGCAAAACAATACCAACTATTATTAATTAAAAAAGCTGTTGGCACAAGACGCTACTCCATGGTCAACAGCTTTAATCACAGCAAACTCAAAAAAAGAATTACCATGATGTGGAAAAAGAAATCAAGCAAATGGGCGTTAGCAAAGTGCCTGTACGCTCTGCCTCTCGCGTTCATAGCCGTTACGGCTTTTGCAACGCCGGAAATCTCAACCAGGTTGTCAGAGATTTCCTCTGTCAAAGATATAAAAATTTCCTGGCAACAGAACATGACACCCCAGGATCCTCCTCCACCGCCTCCTTCCCCTCCGGCTGTCGTTCCCGCGCCCCCGGCAGCCGTTCCCGTTCCACAGGCTGATCAGGATACGCTGGTCCCCCTGCCCCTGCTTGAAACCAAGCCTTTGTTTGCCAACGGGCAAGGGGAAGAAGCATTTACCCGCTGGGTGTTTGAACATGTTAAATATCCCGAGGAAGCCAAAAACAAAGGCATTCAGGGTACGGTGGTAGCCTCTTTAGTGGTGAACAGTGAAGGAGAAGTAACAAATATCAAAATTGTGAGGGGCGTGCATCCATTGCTGGACGCAGAAACCATCCGGGTACTGGAGTCTTCTCCAATATGGGAACGCCCCGGGATATCAAAAGGAAAAAAAGTCAGTGTGCATTACAACTTTCCCCTAAAGTTTGGACTAAGGGGAAAAGTGGATGACACCAAAGAGGTTAAACAGTCGACCGATCCCAAAGACCTGGGGCTGGAACCTGCCATTTTTGCCAACGGAAAAGGGGAAGATGAATTCGTTGTATGGGTATTTCAGCAGGTTAAATATCCCAATGATGCTAAGGAACAAGGTATTCAGGGCCGCGTGGTAGCTTCCATTGAGCTTTCTGAAGAAGGAACAGTTTCCCATGCAGAGATCCTCAGGGGTGTACATCCTTCTATTGATGCCGAGGTCATCCGTGTCCTGACATCATCCCCCAAATGGGAAAAACCTGCCATGAAGGAAGGCGTCCCGGTCAAGGTTTCTTATATGATTCCTTTGAATTTCACTTTGAGGGGTAATGAACAAAAAGTATTGGATGAAGTAGTTGTAGTTGGCTATGGGAAGCTACCCGATGGAAATGTTAATATCACAAAAATTCCTGATGATGTGCTGTTTATTGTGGATGGTAAGGAAGTCAAAAGTCTGGAGGACATTGAACCTGCTGACATTGAAAGCATAGAAGTGTTGAAAGATGCTGCAGCCATAGAAAAATACGGGGAAAAAGGCAGAAACGGAGTCATTATTGTGAAACGGAAATAATCTCAGAAACTCTGTTGCGCAGAATCTCCGGGATTTTTTACCTTTGACCATGCAAAAAATCCTTATATCGTTATTATTGCTGCTGGCTGTTGCCTGCAGCAATTTTTCTTCCATAGAGAAACACCGCATAGGCAAGCACGCTGACTCGGAAAAGATCATGCCTCTTTTTACCAACCTGGATCCGGATGAATTGCGTTTCCTCCGTTTGAAGGCCGGGCCCCTCAATCGCCGGGATATGAAAACAAAAGCCTATGCCACGTTAAAGGCCCGGATGCTGGCAACCGTCCGGGATACTGCGAACACCGGAGTGGGGATCGCGGCACCCCAGGTAGGCATCAGCAAACAACTGATCGCCGTACAACGTCTGGATAAGGATGGTGAACCTTTTATATTTTATGTCAATCCGGTGATAGAAGCCTACGGCCCGGAACAACGATGGGGTTGGGAAGGGTGTCTCTCGGTTCCCGGGGAAAGGGATACCGTTTTACGTGCCACCCGGGTGGTTATAAAGTACCGTGACCAGGATTCCTGGCAGATTGTACGCGACACGGTTTCAGGATTTACGGCCGTTATTTTTCAGCACGAGATCGATCACCTGAACGGGAAGCTATATATTGATTGATATTGTCCACCATCATGGCCACCAGGCGCCTGCGTGCTTCAACGGAGGCCCACCCGATGTGCGGTGTCAGGAAAAGCTTTGACTTGTCCACGACTTTCCGGTAACAATGATCCGCGGGGAGCGGCTCGGCACTGAAAACGTCCATCCCTGCCCCGGCCAGCCGGTTTTCGTTCAGCGCATCGGCCAGCGCGCATTCGTCCACAATCGCCCCCCGGCCCATATTGAAAAGATAGGCCGAGTCTTTCATTTTTTCCAACTCGGCTTTCCCGATCAATCCGCGCGTCTTTGCGTTGAGCGGGGAATGGATACTTACCGCATCCGAGGTGCGCAACAGCTCATCCAGTTCAACGCGCCGGTATTGCCCGCCCGCACGGTCTTTCCCCGAAGAAGAATAATACACCACCTCCATGCCGAAAGCCGAGGCGATGGCCGCCACTTTCTGCCCGATGGCTCCCATTCCGATGATTCCCAATCGTTTGCCACTGAGTTCGTGGAAATACCGGCCCCCGAAATGGGTGGGAAGCCCGCTTTCCGAATAGGCCTGTGAATGCGCAAACCGGTTGAAATACTGACCCTGCTGTACACACGAAAGGATATGCAAAAAAGTGGTTTGCGCCACGCTGTCGGTGGAGTATCCGGCTACATTCATCACCTTAATTCCTGCCTTGGCAGCAAAATCCAGATCTATGATATCCATCCCGGTGGCCG